>Ga0233403_10000465_pt1 | contig 18894 bp, 5 predicted proteins | sample Na_oxic_1_MG_FD_179866 | JGI IMG/M metagenome (GOLD analysis project Ga0233403, IMG submission 179866) | Seawater microbial communities from Saanich Inlet, British Columbia, Canada - Na_oxic_1_MG | ecosystem: Environmental > Aquatic > Marine > Inlet | place: Canada: British Columbia | collected...
TTCCATTCCAAATAGAGTGCGCGTATGCGCCCAATCTCAATGTTTAGGCAGGGGCAGCCCGATGCAATGCAGCAGGATATTGCGAAACTGCCGGGCCGGGCATATCATGAATTCGCGGCCGCCCCCCTTGGCGATGCGGTCATCGGGTGCGGATGAGGATGGTCTGAATGCCTCATCCGCGAGACAGTATGAAACCTGTCTCAATGTGGTCTGTGTCGTGGAACTACTACGGCAACTTACAAGTTCGTCCCCCCTCTCTTATATACTGATTATAACGGATTTAAGGGTTAAGAGTTAAGGCCGGGGGATCGGAGGGCATCATGCGCCCGGGACATCAGGCCCGTTCCCCGGCCCCCGCCTTAAACCTTAACCCTTAACCCTCCCCTAAATCCGTTATAACCAGCTTATATAATAGATAGGAGGGGGGACGAATTTACGGGTTGCTGTACTACGGGAGGCAGTCCTCCGCTGCTGGCAGTCCGCCCACACATCTCGCGTGCAGGCTACCGCCAATGGCACGGCGACCTCGGAACCCATCTTGTCGACAAATCCGATCTCACCCTTGTCAGACAGGACATTGGCGCAAAGGAGCACATGACGATTCTGAGGCCCTCCGGTGTGGCCGAGGTTTGGTTCCCGCATGCGGAATCATCTCGTGCTGAGTGAGGAGCAGGTGGCCGAGGTCGCCCGCTTGGCCAGTGCGTCTGAGGAGCGGATGGGATGACCCACCGATATTGAGTGCGTCTTCAAGGGAGGGGCTCCGCCTTGCTGCTTCAGTGCCCCCCGGTTACAACTTTGTGAATATGCCCTGCCAGATGCCTCCTGACAGGAATTTTTGGGGAATCCGTGATTGAATCAGAAACATGACAAGAGAGAGGAATGTGCCGACGATGGGAAATGACAAGTATGCCAACAAATATGACTTGATCGTGCAAAAGCATGAGTGGGCTGTCGCTAATGGCCCACACCCTGCAGATGGGTCAGGAGGCCATGAGAGAGCGGATGGCCCTCAGACTCCGGGATTGTCCGGATTGCGGGGACAGAGGGATGAACATCGGACTCCCGGGCCGATTTTTGCCGGGACCGATTTGCAAATTGTGAGCATTGCGCGTCCTGCTCGCGGGAAGAGTTGCGGATGAATCTATTCAAATTTATTCTTGACGGGTCAGAGTCCGAGGGCATCATGATTATTGTCCTGTCCGTGATTGCCGGCATATCAGCGGGGATAATTGTCATCCTGTTCTCAGATGCGGTCATGAACATCTTCTCAAAGAAGAATTATTGGTTCTATCTGCTGACATTGCCGCCGATGACACTCATACATCTTGTTTCCAACCGGATAGCCCAGCGAAAGGTGGCCACCATCTCCGAACAGAAAGTCGGAGAGATGATCCTGAGTATAGCGAACACCATCCGCCATGCGGAACTTCCGGAATTTGAACAGTATCGCAGTTCCGGTGTTTACATGAGTATAGCGGAGGCACAGATAATATCCCGGGCCGCGACCAGAAACGTCGAGGCCCTCCAGAATCGCGTCGTCCTTCTCGTGACCTGGCTCTACATATTCTTCTCCCTTTCCTATATGGTGGGACTGGGCCTGCTGATATGGCAACTTTGTATTCTCTTTTTTATGGATGTGATTGTGCAGATCATCGTGTCCCTCATGGGCGAGGAGAGCCGGAGGCAGACCGATCTCTTTGATGTGTTTCAGCATTATCTGTACGGATTCAAGGAGCTTAAATTCAATAAGAGGAAGGACAGCGATCTGTTCACAAACTATCTGCTGCCCCTTACGGAAAAGATCAGAAAAATACGGATCAGTGTGGGGCTTTACGGTTCGGAGCTCAGGCTCATTTATATGCTGAGCCTTTTTCTCCTTCTGGCTGGCTGTATTTTCACTTTTTCCCATTTTTACGAGGGAAATGTTTTTATCTCGTCCATGATCCTGATCTTTTATATGATGAGGACCGATATCCAGACTCTCATGATGGTTTCGGATGTTGCCCAGGGAAATGCGGTACTGGAGAGATTGCAGGGGATGTTTGACCGGAAAAGTCTTAAGGATGCCCATGAGGATATCAATATTTCACCCAAGGAGGAGATCAGTGATTTTGATTCCCTGTCCATGGAAAATATCTGCTTTGCCTATCCTCAGACCGGTGACCAGACCGCTTTTTCCGTTTCTGCTGATCATCTCACGGTCCGATCTGGTGAGATACTGTTCATAACAGGGGGCAACGGCAGCGGAAAATCCACCCTTATGAAAGTCATAACCGGTCTGTACCCGCCGGATTCCGGCGTGATAAAAATAGACAACCGGCGGATCCGCATGGCAGACCATCGCTATCTGTTCTCGGCCATATTTGCCGATTTTCATCTGTTTGACCGACTTTACGGACTTGGGGAGATTGATGACCAGAAGATTGAGGAAATGCTCCGGATGGCAGGATTGGAAGAAAAAACCGCTTATCGTGACGGACGTTTCACCACTCTGGAGCTTTCAACCGGTCAGAAGAAACGGCTTGCGCTTGTGATTGCCCTGCTGGAGGACAGGCCCCTTTATGTGTTCGATGAATGGGCAGCGGATCAGGACCCCCATTTCCGACGCTTTTTTTATGAGAATATCCTTCAGGAATTGAAAAAGCGGGGGAAAACCATTATCGGCGTGACCCATGATGACCGCTATTTTCATGTGGCTGATCAGGTGCTGAGGATGGAGGATGGAAAGATTGCGAAACGTCTGTATCCGGAACGGAAAAAAATGTCCGATATATCCTCTGTTCCAAAGAAAATCGTACAGCCGTCCCCCGGGGCAGCTGATGATATTCCCCCAGCGGACCAGGATGCTTCGCACACTGACAGACAGGTAAGGGGACGGACCAAAAAACAGGATGGGTTCTTAGGGAAGTTCGGTGAGATAATCCGGGAGGAAAGCGGGTCCCTGAAACGAATTCTGTTCCTGATGATATGCGACGCTTTTCTCATCGTCTCCCTTATGGCCCTCATCCTTTATGTGGGAGCTGCGGATCTGGGCGGGGCCGAGTTCAAATATTTTCTTTTCATTCTTATTGTGACTATACTTTTTGTAATCGCAGACCGCAGAATGAACAGAGCGTTTTTCCAACTGATTGAGACAAGGGCTGTCAGACTCCGGCTGAATATGATGCAGTGTGTGCGGAAAACCGATCTGATGACTCTGGAAGGCACAAAACCCGGGAAAATCTATACGGCGCTGACTTCCGACATCAGGGAGGTTATTGATACTTCGCGCATTTTTGTGAGCTGCATGGTGGGAGCCTTGCGAATCCTGATGGTCTATCTTTCCATCGGATTTCTGTCCCTGCCGGCATTCCTGATCTTGATTGTCGCTGCATTTGTCGGGGGCTTTTTCTATGTTTCCAACCATTCGCTTATGATGAAACTCTTTGACGGGGTCCGGGATCAGGAGAAAAGTCTGTACAATGCCCTGGGGCATTTGTTCGGAGGTTTCAAAGAATTGCGTCTGAACGACAGGAGAAGCGATGATTTCTATCACACGAGCCTCAGTCACCATGCTACTGCAATGCAGGATATCAGGATCCGGTATCTTCATTGTCACACGGACACATCTTCGATTGTCTATGCCTCATGGTATCTGACGCTGCTCATCATTATCCTTGCGCTGCCTCTCACAGGGAGTCCGCCTTATCTTCTTCCGGTAATTGTCGGCATGCTGGTTACCATGCCGATAAACCATGTGGTCAATTTTTATTCCCAGTTTCATCAGGCATATTTATCTCTTCAGCAGTTGCTCGGATTCGAGGAGACCATGGAAAATCTGGCTCAGGAGCCAGATGTGACGACAGAACCGGAGGAACTGGCCCGATATGAGGAAATCATCTGTGAGAATGTTTCATTCATATACAGAACAAAAGACGGACATCCCTTCTCCGTGGGGCCTGTGACATTTTCCTTCCGTGCCGGGGAGGTCATCTTCATCACCGGCGGCAACGGCAGCGGAAAATCCACGTTCCTCAAGCTGATCACGGGATTATATTATACAGCGTCAGGACGATTTCTTGTGAATGGAAAGGAGGCTGACATACTTGACTGTCGTGAGCTTTTCTCACCGATTTTCACAGACTTCCATCTGTTTGACCGACTCTACGGCATGAGCGGTGTTGATGAGGAGAAGCTCGGGGAGCTTCTCAGACGCTTTGAGCTTGAGAAGCGGGTGACATATGCCGATGGAAGGTTCAACACGCTGGATCTTTCCACAGGCCAGAAAAAGAGGCTCGCCCTGATCACGGTCATGATGGAGGACAAACCCATTTACATCTTTGACGAATGGGCTGCGGATCAGGCCCCGCATTTCCGGGAATATTTTTACAAAACGCTTCTGCCGGAATTCAGGGCCCAGGGTAAGACGGTGATCGCTGTCAGCCATGATGACCGGTATTTCCATCTTCCAGACCGGCTTGTGAAGATGGAATACGGGCAGATTGTTGAAACTTTGAATTTGACCCGCAACGAATGATGAGATGAAAAAATTATCTGATTCAGTCGTATTGTGTTGAAATGCCTTGACAAGACGATTTACCCCGTTGTCATGCATGTGATTTGCAGAGGGGGGCGCACAAACTCCCGATAAACCATAATATGTTATAATTTAGTAATTCTATGCGAATTTTATAAAGTCGGCTTAGATTATCTATATGGAATACTACAGACAGCTACAGGAAAAATCATTTCCCGGAGTAAGGAGTCAGAGAGATGCATTCAGAAAAGACAGAAACGAGAAACATCACACTTAATCTGCCCCAGATGGCTTTTCACGGCCTTTCGGAAAACTGGTTCATGAAGGAGATCGGAGACATACATTGGATGATGCTCTGCGATTCTTTCGGATGCAGTTCCGACGCACTGACAGACAGCAGCGGGAACAGGCTGTATTCCAGCTTTGTCAGAGTGCGGTTTCAGAGTTCGGGATGCCTGCGGGATTTCAGTGAGAATGAGAAGATAACCATGCAGGGCCGGATCGGACGTTTCGGGAACAAAATGTTTCTGAGTGACATTGCGGTGGATGGAACCCGCGAAAAAACCGAAGCCTCGCTGATGACGGTCTTTGTGGCAAGAGAAACGGACAACAAGAGCCTGACCGGATCCTTTCCCGCTGAGGAGGAAAACTGCGGAGCGGAAGTGTTCTCCTCCATGCCGGAGTTTGCCGCGGAATATTTCAGACTGAAACGCGGAATATCACAAAACGGCAGCAAAACCCCCCCCCGTCTGACTCTCGGAGGTGAAAGCTTCGGACTTGGGGAAAATGATTTGTTCTCGACGGATTATGAGATAAATCCTTATACTGATCTTAACGGGCTGAACCTTCTCTATTTTGCGTCCTATCCCCAGATAAACGATATCTGCGAGCGCAAATATTTCAGCAGGATCGGGGAGCAGTCGGACATGAAGGTGGACTGGGCGTTTGCAGTCTCAACAGTTGCAAGGGATGTTCTTTATTTCGGAAACTGCGACATTGGTGACCAGATCACTTACAGACTGGATTCATCCGAGTTTGTCGAAGGCTACAAAACAAAGCTTGTTTCCTCCCTGATCAGAAAAAAGGACGACTTTCTGATAGCGAAAATTTTTACGGTCAGGCAACTGACATCAGCATGAGGAGCCATATACCATGAAAAAAAAGGCAGGTTTCGCCTCCCTGTGGGATGCGGACAAAATCGCGGCCAACGGGGAAACAGAAAAAATATGCCCCGGGAACAAAGGGACACATCCGCTTTCCGCCCCGCGGGACCGAAAAGAAGACGGAATATCCGCACCGGATGCTGACAAACTGACTGACAAACTGACTGACATACCGACTGACATACCGACTGACATACCGACTGACATACCGACTGACATACCGACTGACATACCGACTGACATACTGACTGACATACTGACTGACACATTTGCCGGCATTATGGGCATTGAAAAAGAGAGCATGGACAAAACCACGGACATGAGAGATTTCAATGTCGAATCAATCATTCTGACGGAAGTTGCGGAGCGGATTAATGCCGATTACGGAATAAGGGCCGAACCGGCCGATCTGCACAGGGCCGCCACAATTGAAAAAATGGCGGATTATCTCAGAACCTGTCCGCATGAGAAAGAACGGCCTGTTTCGGATGTTCCGAATCCGCGGGCAATAGAGGCCCGCCCTGACACGCGGTTTGACCCTTTTCCCCTCACCGACATACAGGAATCCTTTCTGACCGGAAAGCACATCTCAAGATTCTCGGACCATGTCGGGTGTCACATATATTGCGAGTTCGAAGTCAGCGAAGCCGACATTCCCCGTCTGAGCGAATCGTGGAACCGGCTGATGCGGCGCCATGACATGCTGCACACGGTCATACTGCCTGACGGACGCCAGCAGGTGTCGGAAGATGTGGCTCCCTATGAAATCAGAGTGCATGACTGCAAAGGCAGAACTCCGGGACAGGTCTCCGAACACATGGAGATGATGCGGAGGCGCATGTCCCACAAAGTCTATGAGGCGGAGACACTGCCCCTGTTTGAGATATGTGTGACGGAGTCCGATTCGGAACGGCATATTGTCCATCTCAGCATAGATGAATGGATAGTCGACTACATAAGCCTTGAGACACTTCTGGGCCAGTGGCGCCGGTTATGCGAAAATCCCGAAACCGAACTGCCGGCACCCGGGATTTCTTTCAGAGACTATGTCGTTTCGACCGGAAAAACCGAAAAATCCCCGAAATTCAGAGAGGCTCTCTCTTACTGGACTGACAAGCTGTGCAAAATTCCCGACAGTCCGGCGATGATCAGGAAAAATCCCGAAAAACCGGCGGATCAGCCCTGTTTTTACCGCAGGAGACTTTGCAGCGTGCTGGATGCCGGCAAATGGGGCTTTCTGAAAGACACGGCAAAATCGTCGGATGTGACTTCCACCTGCCTCCTGCTGACTCTCTTCTCGGAAGTCATGGCCCATGCGTCCGGCGAGGACAGGCATGCATTCATAATGACCTTTTTCAACCGCCTTTCCCCGCATCCTCAGATAAACAGTGTGATAGGTCCCTTTATCTCCACGAACATTTTCATAGCGGAAAGTCCGCCGGGGCTGACCCTGAAAGAGAAAGCAGAATATAACCAGAAGCAGCTCTGGAATGACCTGGATCATGTCAGTGTGAGCGGGATCCGGGCCATGAGAGAACTGAAAGCCCGGAAACAGATTCCCGCATCCCTGTCCGTTCCGATAGTTTTCACGAGCACTGTGGGCAGTCCCGTGAAAGAACGGGGATGGACTGAGAACATATCATACATGGTCACACAGACACCCCAGGTCTGTCTTGATCATCAGATTTGCGAACAGAGGGGGGAACTGCGACTCAGCTGGGATGTTGCCGAGGAATATTTTGAACCGGGTGTGGCAGAGCAGATGTTTTCCGATTACTGCCGGGTGCTGGAGGCGTTGTGCTCGGACAGCGGGATCCTGAAATCGGAATCCGCTGTGAGAGACATATTGGACGATCACAGGACCGCATCCGTGAAAAAAGCTTCGCCGCCAAGTGAGGCGTTTCCCCTGGTGCCGGAGCCTGGGGATCCCCATGAGGCGTTTCCCCTGTCAGACCAGCAGGAGGCTTATCTCGCCGGCCGGAGTTCCCTGCTGGGGAACAGCGGGCCGGGGGCCTGTCTCATGTACCAGGAGTTCAAAGCCGGAAACCTGGATATCGGGCGACTGGAAAACGCATGGCGGAAACTGGTCAGCACCCATCAGATGCTGAGATGTGTCATACAGTCGGACGGCACCCAGAAAATTCTGAGGGAGACACCGGAGTGTGAGACCGAGGTGACAGACCTGAGAGGAAAAAGCCAGGCCGCCACTTCCGAGGAACTGGAAAACATCAGGGAGCGGATGTCAGGCAGAGTCTTTCCCCCGGACCGGTGGCCCATGTGTGAACTGTGCGTGACACTCACAGACAGTTCCGAATCAGTGATTCACCTAAGCACCGATCTGTCCGTGGCGGACGTGAGAAGCACTGATCTGCTGTTCAGGCAACTGTTTCATCTTTATGAAAACCCGGAGGCGGCTCTGCGGACACCCGGCATTTCCTTCAGCCGCTATATCCGTTCCCTGAATAATTACAGGCAGTCGGATGAATGCAGAGACATGGCTGAGTATTGGGAGAGAAAATTCGCTGATATTCCCGGAGGTCCGGATCTGCCTGCCGAAACAAAGCTCTGCCAAATCAGCGGTTCCCGGGGAGAGCGGTGTGAGAGTGTTCTGAATGACTGGGCAGTTTTGAAAGAGAAAGCGGAAAATCTCTCTGTCAGACCGGGGATGGTTTTGATGGGCGCCTATCTCGAAGTTCTGTCGGAATGGAGCGGAAATCATCCTTTCACCATTGTGGCGGTGAGCTGGGACCGTCTGCCCGTTCATCCCGGGATTGGTGACACGGTCGGCGATTTCACGGCGCTGAGCTGGGTCACCCACAGAGATTCCGATGCCCCGTTTTCAGAAAAAATCCGCCACAGCCACGAGACTGTGCGGAAGGACCTGGCTCACAGGGCCGCCAGCGGACTCGGAGCATTGCGGAAAATATCAGTCAGGAAGAAGAGTTTTCCAAGTTTTCCCGTTGTTTTCACGGATCTGGTCCCTGATGCGGATTTCACCATGCCGGAAAACATCAGAAAAGGTTGCAGAATGTCCCGGACCCCCCAGGTTTCCCTGGACAACATGTCCTATGAGACAGGAGGGGCGCTCTGTTTTCACTGGGATGTTGCGAAAGGTCTCTATCCGGAGCATATGACAGAGGAGATGTTTGCGGGGTACTCCCGGGTTCTGGAACTGCTTGCCGCGAATCCGGAGAGCTGGAACAGGACGGATTTCAGGGATGTGATCAGAGCGAATCCCCGGAAATATGACAAACACGCGGCATGCGGAATTCAGTCCGCAAAACCTCTGCCTGAATGGAATGCCACGGAAAAAGAGTATCCGACCGGCCGATGTCTTCACGAATATATTGAGGATCAGATCAGTCGCACGCCTGACCATCCGGCTGTCCGCTTTGAAAACGAACGGCTCACATTCGCCGAATTCAACCGGAAGGCGAATCAGCTGGCGCATTACCTGCGAAAACAGGACGTGGGCCCGGACCGGGCCGTGGCGGTTATGATGAACCGGTCCTTTGAAATGGTGATCAGTCTTGTGGCTATTCTGAAGGCGGGAGGGGCATATCTGCCGATTGATCCGTATTATCCCGAGAGCCGGATAAAATTCATGCTTGATGATGCCGATGCCCCGGTTCTGCTCACCCAGAAACAGTTCGGAAATGTCGCCGCGGACTTCGGAGGAGTGAGATTCTGTCCCGGCACTGAAAAAGAGATGCTGGACAAAGAGCCGGGGGATAATCCCGGGCGCCTGTCCGAACCCGACAATCTGGCGTATGTGATTTACACATCCGGCTCAACCGGAAAGCCCAAGGGATGCATGATACCCCACAGTGCGATTTGCAACAGGATTTTCTGGATGCATGATGCCTATCCCATAGATGCGGCTGACCGGGTGCTGCAAAAAACGCCTTTCACATTTGATGTGTCCGTGTGGGAATTTTTCTGGCCCCTGCTCGCGGGCGCGGAGATGATCGTGGCAAAGCCGGAAGGTCACAGGGACACCAGGTATCTGGTGAGTCTCATACGCGAATGCGAAGTTACGACCTGTCATTTTGTGCCTTCGATGCTCTGTTTCTTTCTCAGTGATCCGCAGGTTCACACCTGCGTCTCTCTGCGCCGGGTTTTCACAAGCGGCGAGGCCCTTCCGTATATTCTGACTGAAAATTTTTCTGAAAAACTCGGGGCGGGACTTCACAATCTGTACGGACCCACTGAGGCGGCTGTGGATGTCACATACTGGGACTGCCACACCCGGCCCGACAAAAAAGTTCCCATAGGGAGACCCATTGCGAACACGCAGATATACATACTGGACAAGGAACTGAGGCCTGCCGGCATGACCCCCGGGGAGCTTCATATCGGGGGAGTCAATCTGGCAAGAGGATATCTGAACCGTCCCGAACTGACGCGGGAAAAATTCATTGAAAATCCGTTTGCGGAAGGGGAGCGGCTATACAAAACAGGCGATCTCTGCCAGTGGCTGCCCGACGGCAACATCGAATATCTCGGACGCATTGATTTCCAGGTCAAAGTCAGAGGATTCAGAATCGAACTCGGAGAAATAGAATCCGTCCTGCTCGAGCATCCCGCGATCAGTGAGGCCGCGGTGCTTTTAAAAGATGAGGAGACCGGGGATCCCAAACTGGCAGCCTATCTGACATCAGAGGAAAAGGACGCTCCGGATTCAAAAGATGTGAGGGCATTTGCGAGAACCAGGCTTCCGGATTACATGGTTCCCAACATAATCACATATGTCGGGCAGATGCCCACCACAGCGCACGGCAAACTGGACCGCAGGGCACTGCCGTGGCCCCCGGCATCAGCCCCCCGGACAGAAAACCGGGGCACCGGGAAACAGAAAGACATGACCCGGATCATAAAAAAGATGGAAACCATGTTTGCAAAAGCCATGAGAATCGGAAAGATCGGGGCTGACGATGATTTTTTCGATCTCGGCGCCACATCACTGACTCTGGTAAACGTGTCCCAGGAGATAGAGAGGACTGAGAACATTGTGATTCCGGTGGAAGTGTTTCTGGACAATCCCACGGTGCGGGGAGTGGCCCGGCACATACTGGAAAATTCGCAGGCCGGGGAAGAACCGGCACCCGCCGAAACAGGGGAAAACAGAAAAGAATCCGTGGAACAGCGGAATACGGTCATCACTTTGCAGGACGTTCATTACGACTGGAAAGACCGGGCCGGTTATTGTCCGACAGGAATCGCCCGGGACGGCACAGCGGATTTTGACAGTTTCAGCCGGTTTCTGTCTCTGCTGAGACAGATTTCGGTCGGGGCCTATCCGAAAAAATACCTGTATCCCTCCTCAGGCGGACTTTATGCGGTCCAGACCTATCTTCATGTCAGAGAGAATGCCGTGGAAAATATCGGACCCGGAGTTTATTATTATCATCCTGAAAAGCATTGCCTGTTCCTCATCACAGAAAAACCCGACATTGACAACTCTGCTTATTCCGACCACAACCGTCTCATTTACAGCAATTCGGGATTCTCCGTCTTCCTCATAGCGAAACTCGGCGCCATAAGTCCGATTTATGGTTCGGCAGCCAGTTTTCTGACAAGCCTGGATGCCGGTTACATGTCCCATCTGCTGATGAGCCGGGGACCCGAGTTCGGAATAGCCCTCTCCCCCCTGGAAGGCACGGACTTTGACGCCATTGCCGGATGTTTCGGCCTGTCCCGGGATCACCGGTTTGTCACATGCCTTGCGGGAGGGATATCCCGCACGGATTCGGAACTGCGGGCCTCCTGGGGCACCGCGGAGCATATCCGCGGCACGGAGCATTTTTCAGGAGACAGACCCGTCGGATCCGTCCCGGATCCGGAAAACACTCTGGGAACGGGAAAGCTGAACGCCATGTCGCCGGAGGATCATGCGGCGTTTCATGAGACGCTGCCGTATCTGAGAAAATTTTCCGGGCAGAACACGGCTGTCAGACTCGGGCAAATATCCTTTGATGAAAAAGATTATCTGCGGCGTTCCACCCATCGCAGCTTTGCCGACAGACAGATTCCTTTCAGAGAGTTCAGCCTGTTCCTGTCACTGCTCAGGCGAACTCTGCCCGGAACCGGGCCGGAATACGGGTACTGGTCAGCAGGCGGACTTTATGCTGTCAGAACATTTGTCCACATAAAAGAGAATTCCGTGGAGGGCACCGAACCCGGACTTTACCGTTATGATCCCTCGGACAACACGCTCTCTCTTGTCACCTCGGACATTTTGGACAGCGAGATAAGGGCATGCCACCTTCCGGGAAACAGGTCTTATTACAAAAGTGCCGGATTCTGCATATTCCTGATTGCCGGGATCAGCACCGCAAAAAAAGTTTTCGCCGGGGAAAGCATGCATCTGGCTCTGCTGGAAGCGGGGGGTATCGGACAGATGCTCATGGACAGCCAGGCTGACACCGATATCGGACTTTGCCCCATAGGCGGCATGAATTTCGGCAAAGTACGGTCGCATTTCGGGCTGGACGAGGAGGACAGGCTGGTGCATTCCTTTCTGGGCGGATTTGTGGACCATGACACCATGATACCGAGACCGATTGATTACAAGTCAGCATCCGGATCCACCGTGCAGGCGGTCCCGGATCAGATCGTCCCGGATCAGACCGGGCCGGCCCGGATCAGATCGGTTCGGACAGACATGGCCATCACAGGCATGAGCGGCAGATTTCCCGGCGCCGGGACTTTCGGGCAATTATGGAAGAATCTGAGAGCGGGCAAATCAGGCATTGCCGACATTCCGAAAAACAGGCGGGAAGCGCATGTCCACGGGGATCACCCCGAATGGGGCGGATTTCTGGACAGCATAGACACGTTCGACAGTCTTTTGTTCAATATCTCCCCTGCGGAAGCCAGAGTGACAGACCCCCAGGAGCGTCTTTTTCTCGAAGCCGTGTGGGAATGTCTTGAAAATGCCGGTTACACAGGTGAGCAACTGAATCTCAGTGCGGGGAGGACAGGCGTTTTTGTCGGCATCATGTGGGGCGATTATCAGAACGAGGGCAGCGAGCAGTGGCAGCAGACCCGCGAAGCCGGCGCGCAGTCTTTTTACTCATCCGTTTCCAACAGAGTCTCCTATTTTTTTGATTTCAGAGGACCGAGTGTCGCTGTTGACACTTCCTGCTCCTCGGCGATCACGGCGTTTCATTTCGCGTGTGAAAGCATCAGAAGAGGCGAATGCGACACCGCTGTCGCGGGCGGCGTGAATCTCATGACGCATCCCTATCATCACGCGCTCCTGAGCAAGCTTGACCTGCTGTCGGAAAACAGCAGAAGCTGCTCATTCGGAGCCGGAGGAACCGGATGGGTTCCGGGCGAGGGAGTCGGGGCCTTTCTGATCAGACCGCTGGAAGACGCGCTGAGAGAGCGTGATCATATTTACGCGGTGATCAGGGGGAGCGCTGTCAACCACACAGGCAGAACCAGAAGATACGGAATGCCCGGTTCCGAGGCCCAGGCGGATTCCGTCCTGAAGGTTCTGGAACAGTCCGGCATTTCCGCCAAATCCCTGAATTACATAGAATGCGCCGCCCCGGGCGCCCCCATGGCGGATGCCTCGGAAGTCGCCGCCCTGGCACGGGCATTCAGACAGCACGGCGTAACCGGAAAAAACATCTGCGCCCTGGGTTCCGTGAAACCGAATCTCGGGCACCAGGAATCAGCGTCAGGTGTGTCGCAATTGGCAAAAGTGATTCTGCAGATGGAACACGGGGAAATAGCGCCCTCCGTACACTGCGATCCTGTCAACCCCATGCTCGGACTCCGGGAGTCCCCCTTTTACATAGCAAAGGAACTCCAAGCCTGGCACACGGTGGAAAAAGAGGACGGATCATCATATCCCCTCAGGGCCCTGATAAACGGATTCGGCGCGACAGGTTCCTGCGCACACATCATTGTGGAACAGCACATAAGCGGGGAAACCACAAACTGGGAAACACCTGCGCCCGGGGACACAGAGGAGAGCAGCGGGGGAGCCTTGCAACAGGGGGAAACCATAAACAGGGAAACACCTGCGCCCGGGGACAACATATTTGTTCTTTCAGCAGCGGATGATGACAGGCTGCGTGCCTATGCTCAGAAAATCCTCAGTTTCCTGAGCCGGGAGAACCGGTGCGAAACCCTCTGTCCGGCTGATGTTGCCCGAACTCTGCAGACAGGGAGGATGGAAATGGAACGGCGTCTGGCAATAATTGCCGGGAGTATGAGTGAATTCATGGAAAAACTGTCTTCTTTTCTGAACAAAACATTTGATACCAAAGGGCTGTTTGTGGGAAAAGCCGAGGAAAACGGGATATCCGTGGAAAAGAGAGCCGATCTGCGCGATACGGCTGCAAAATGGGTGCGCGGGGCAAAGGTCATATGGTCACACTTTTATAACGGAAAATCGGGAAAAGTTCCCCTGCCCACATATCCTTTTGCGGAAAACAGGCACTGGATCCGAAAAACTGCGGAAAAACCGGGCGCGTTTTCAGAAAAGGCTGCGGAGGCGCAGACGGCCGGGGCCGCGGAACATGTGATTCCGGGAGTGCGGAATCCGGACATCACCGCTTACATGGAGAAATATCTGAAAAAGCGGTTTTCCGAGCAGTCGGAGATTCCCTGTGACATGATTGATCCGAAAAAGTCTCTGGAAGACTACGGAATCAACTCCATGCTGATCACAAAGCTGAACGCCGTGTTTGAAGAGGACGGGCTCGGAGGAGTGCCGAAAACAATATTTTTCGAATACAGAAATCTGCATGATCTGGCCGGATATTTTGCAGAGAATCACAAGGCGGAATTCACACACATGGCCGGTTTTCCGGAACCCTCTCCCCGCGCACCGGTTCCGGAGGATGCTGATCACGAACCGGTGCGCAAGGTGCCGGACACACCGCCGGAAAAAACCGCGGACAGAGGAGATGATATCACGGAACACCCGGGAGAATATCGTCCGCCGAGCCCGGGGGACATCGCCATTGTGGGCATGAGCGGCCGATATCCCATGGCTTCCGATCTGAACGAATACTGGGAAAATCTGAAACAGGGAAAAGACTGCATCACCGAGGTTCCGAAGGACAGGTGGGACTGGAGAAAGTATTACGATCCCGATCCGGGCGCCGCGGGCATGACTCACAACAAATGGGGAGGATTCACGGAGGACATGTGCAATTTCGACCCCATGTTTTTCAACATCTCCCAGCGTGAGGCCGAAATCACGGATCCGCAGGAGCGCCAGTTTCTGGAGACAGCCTGGCGCACCCTTGAGGATGCCGGATACACCCGCCAGTCCCTGGAGAGAGAACACAGCGGAAGCGTGGGTGTCTTCGCGGGGGTGATGTACGGGGAATACCAGATGTACGGTCCCGAGATCAGTTCCGCGGGAAACAACAGGGCGCTTAATTCCTGCGCTGGTTCAATAGCCAACAGGGTATCCCACTTTTTCAATTTCAGCGGGCCCAGCATGGCAGTTGATTCCATGTGCTCCTCATCGCTTACCGCTATTCATCTTGCCTGTGAGAGCATCAGACGCGGTGAATGCGGGGCCGCCATAGCCGGAGGTGTGAACTCCCTGCTTCATCCGAACAAATATTTTCTGCATGCCCAGCTGAACATGCCTTCAAGCCACGGGAGATGCAGAAGCTTCGGTGCCGGAGGTGACGGTTTTGTCCCCGGGGAAGGTGTCGGCGCGGTCTTTCTGAAACCCCTGGGCAAAGCCGAGGAAGACGGGGACCACATATACGGGATAATCAGAGGCGCCTGCATAAATCATGATGGCAGGACAAACGGCTACACGGTTCCGGATCCGAATGCCCAGGGCAATCTTGTCAGAGAGGCGCTGAGAAGATCCGGAATCGGGGCATCGGCAGTCAGTTGTGTCGAGGCCCATGGAACAGGAACGGCTCTCGGAGATCCCATAGAGATTGCCGGACTCATGAAGGCGTTCGGGGAACATGCCAAAGACGGCCATCGCTGTTCCATAGGCTCGGTGAAATCGAACATCGGCCATCTTGAATCCGCGGCGGGCATGGCCGGGCTTGCAAAAATCATCCTGATGATGCGGCATGGGCAGCTTGTTCCCTCCATACATTCGGAAGAACTGAATCCGAACATTGATTTCGGGAATTCCGGATTTTATGTGCAGCAGGAACTTGCCGACTGGAAACGCCCTGTGAGAGACGGGGGGAAACTTCCGAGAATTGCGGGGATATCCTCTTTCGGCGCGGGCGGGGCAAATGCCCACATAATAGTCGAGGAATATGAGAAAAAGAAGCCGGAAGCCGCGGGCCGGAAATCGGAACCCGGATTAAATCGGCCTCATATCATAGTGCTGTCAGCAAAGAACGGGGACCGCCTGAGAGAGCAGGCGGAACAGTTGCTGGCCGGGATTCGGAACCGGCGATGGGCCGACACCGATCTTCCGGAGATTGCCCACACGCTTCAGACGGGTCGCGAGGCCATGGAGGAGCGTCTGGCAATGACTGTCACATCCGTGAAAGAACTCGGGGAAAAACTGGCGGGTTTCACGGAAGGCCGGGACGATATCGAAGACATGCACAGGGGACAGGTCAGGCGGAACAGGGATGTGCTGGCTATTTTCGCGGCGGATGAGGATATGGCGAAAATAGCGGATATCTGGATGGCCGCGGGCAAATACGCAAAACTTCTCGGTCTCTGGGTGAAAGGTCTGAATTTTGACTGGGACAGACTGTACGGCGATGTGAAACCCTCGCGCATCAGTCTGCCCACCTATCCTTTTGCCAGGGAACGCTGCTGGGCGCCTGATGCATCAGTCACAGGGCATCCGGCATCCGGCAACGGACATACCGACAGGATTCATCCCCTGATTCATCGCAACACCTCCGATTTTTCGGAGCAGCGATTCAGCTCGACTTTCACCGGCGAGGAATTCTTCCTGGCGGATCACTCGGCGAACGGCCAGCGTGTCCTGCCGGGAACGGCACATCTTGAAATGGCAAGGGTGGCAGTCGGAAAGGCGGCCGGAGTTTCGAAAGACGGGCACACCGGGATCAGGCTCAGAAACATGGTCTGGGCCAGGCCGGTCGCTGTGGATGACAAACCTGCGGAGCTGCACATCGGACTCTTTCCCCAGGAGAGCGGGGAGATTGCATACCAGATTTACACCGAGCCAGGGGATCCCGGTGCGGAACCTGTCGTGCACAGTCAGGGAAGTGCGCTGCTGAGTCCGGTTTCGGAAGCTCCGACATTGGATATAGAGGCTCTGAAATCCGAGTGCGGCGAGAGAATTCTCTCATCCGACCAGTGTTATGAGACGTTCGGGGCCATGGGTCCCGGCCATCGCGGGATTGAGAAAATGTATGCGAACTCGGATCAGGCATTGGCACTGTTGTCCCTGCCCCCTTCGATTTCAGACACACAGGACCAGTTTGTCCTGCATCCGAGTCTGACAGATTCCGCGTTGCTGGCTTCGGCAGGTCTGACGCGGGCTGCCGACACAGACAGGCCGGCTCCGCCCATTGCTCTTGAAGAACTTGAAATATTCGGCGGATGCACGCGGAAGATGTGGGCATCGGTTCGGAGAAACGGCGGAAACGGGCTTCGGAAGCTCGACATTGATCTGTGCGATGAGAGCGGGAGGATTTGTGTGCGGATGAGCGGATTCTCATCCGGGGCGCCGGAAGGCACTGCCGGTTCCGCAGGTTCCTCCGACTCTGTCGGAACACTGCTGTTCAAACCTTTCTGGAAAGAGGAGGCAGTTGCCCGGGAAGCCGCGGCACCCGGTTATGCCCGGCATCTCGTGATGCTCTGTGAATCTGACGAACCGACAAGGGCGGACATCCAAGCCCGCATGACCGGGGCGCGCTGTGTCAGCCTGCAATCCCGGGGCGGTGACATAGCGGAACGCTTTGAAAACTGTGCGGAACAGGTGTTTGCCGAGATCAGGGGCATCATCGGGGACAGGCCCGGGGCGAATGTGCTGGTGCAGATTGTGGCTCCCACGGAGGGGGAACACCGGCTTTTCTCTGGTCTGGCAGGATTGCTGAAAACCGCCCGTCTGGAGAACCCGAAAGTCATCTGCCAGATGATCGGATCGGAACCCGCTGCGGGTGCGGATGTGACTGCGGAAAGACTGAATGAGAACGGACGATGCCCCGCGGACACGGATATCCGGTATCAGGACGGCAGGCGTCTTGTCGCGGGCTGGAAGGAAATCAGGGTCTCACCCGGGGAACCTGACATTCCCTGGAAAGACCGGGGTGTCTATCTCATCACCGGGGGCGCCGGCGGTCTGGGACTGATCTTTGCCAGGGAGATCGCTGCCGGAGTCAGTGACGCGACCCTGATCCTCACGGGACGATCCCTGCCTGACAAGGCAAAAGAGGCCCAACTGAAGGAACTGGAAGCGTCAGGCGCGAGGATCGAATACAGGCGGGCCGATGTCACCTCAAAAGACGCGGTTGCGGATCTGTTCCGAAACATCCGTGAGGACTTCGGAAATCCCGACGGCATCATTCACAGTGCCGGGGTGATCCGGGACAACTTCATCCTCAGAAAGAGCCGGGCGGAGTTCGGGGATGTGCTGGCTCCCAAGGTTGCGGGACTGGTGAATCTGGACGAGGCCAGCAGGGACATTCCCCTCGACTTCCTCATATTCTTCTCTTCCGGAGCCGGAGCCACGGGCAATGTCGGTCAGGCTGACTACGCCTGTGCCAATGCCTTCATGGATGCTTATGCCGGGTATCGCAGCGAGCTGGCGGATGCGGGGCGGCGCCGGGGCCGGACACTCTCCGTCAACTGGCCTTTGTGGAAAGAGGGCGGGATGCGTATGGATGAGGAAACCGAAAAGATGATGAGGCGGAACACCGGCATGATGCCCATGGGGACGGCGCCGGGCATCAGCGCCCTTTATCAGGGTCTGGCATCAGGCGGGCCCCGGGTGATGGTGGCTGAGGGAGATGTTCGGAAGATGCGGGAATATCTGTCCGGAGCCGCGTCGGAAGTCCGCACACATCCGACAGAGCCTGTCGTTTCGCAGGCGGATCAGGATACGCTCAGAGAAAAAACCCTGCACAGACTCAGACGCCTGTTTTCAGAGATCACCAGGTTCGGCACCGACGTTATCGACCCCGGGGAACCTCTGGAAAGTTACGGGATCGATTCGATCATGATCACACAGCTCAATCAGGAACTTGCGGGTGTCTTCGGAGAAATGTCAAAAACCCTGTTTTA
>Ga0233403_10000466_pt1 | contig 18871 bp, 15 predicted proteins | sample Na_oxic_1_MG_FD_179866 | JGI IMG/M metagenome (GOLD analysis project Ga0233403, IMG submission 179866) | Seawater microbial communities from Saanich Inlet, British Columbia, Canada - Na_oxic_1_MG | ecosystem: Environmental > Aquatic > Marine > Inlet | place: Canada: British Columbia | collected...
AACAACCGATACCGGCACAACCGACACAGGCACAACCGATACGGGTACAACCGACACAGGCACAACCGATACAGGCACAACCGATACAAGTACAACCGACACAGGCACAACCGATATAAGTACAACCGACACAGGTACAACTGATACAGGCACAACCGATACAAGTACAACCGACACAGGTACAACTGATACAGGCACAACCGATACAAGTACAACCGACACAGGTACAACTGATACAGGCACAACCGATACAGGCACAACCGATACAGGCACAACCGATACAGGTACAACTGATACCGGTACAACCGATGCGGCTACAACCGATGCGGGTACAACCGATGCGGGTACAACCGATGCGGGTACAACCGATGCGGGTACAACCGATGCAGGTACAACCGATACCAGTGATGATACCGGTACTGTTATCACCTCCGATGAAGTTTATAATGAAGTGTCTGACGAGGATTTAGACAATATAGCAATCTCCACTGACTCTTCTGATGATAGCCCAGTATCAAGTGATACCGATACCGGTGATGAAGGCAGCGGTGAAGGCAGCGGTGATGAAGGCAGTGGTGATGAAGGCAGCGGTGATGAAGGCAGCGGTGATGAAAACGTTCTAACCCCTGAGGAAGAAGCTGTAACATCTACTTTTGAGGAAGTTGTGTCTCCAGAACTAGAAGAAGTGGTTGTGCAGGATGTTATCGGTCAAGAGTTTGATTTATCCGAAGATATAGCTATCGCGGCGACAGAAGAAAACACCGAGGTTACGGGACAAGTCAGCAGCCCAGAAGAGGGTACTGCCAATATTGGTGGACAAGAGGTTGGTTTGGATGTAGATGTGGCCCTAGTAGAAGTGACCGACACAGATACGGGTGATACGGAAGCCATTTTAGCGGTTGCGACTTACGAAGAAACAGGAACCTCTGATGGCAATGTTGATGAAAGTGCAGATACCAGTGATGGTGATGCGACTGATGAAAATGCAGATGCCAGTAGTGATAGTGAAGCAGCAACAACGCCTGACAGCAACTATCTTGATATTTATGTTGAAGATGGCAAAACTTACGTGATCTTCAATAGAATTGAATATACAGATGGAGTCACTTATGAAGATGTCAGCTTTGAAGTGCTTGAGATCACAGAAGACGGTAACGCCATTTTGTTATTGAGGGGCGCTGTTCCAGTTGAAGAAGAAGTAACGGAAAACACAGAAGGTTCCGATGATGCCGATTCAACAGATGACGGTAGCAGCACAGAGGGTTCCGATGATGCTGGTTCAATCGATGACGGTAGCACAGATGATTCCGATGATGCTGGTTCAACCGATGACGGCAGCACAGATGATTCCGATGACGGCAGCACAGAGGGTTCCGATGATGCTGGTTCAACCGATGAAGGCAGCACCGAGGGTTCCGATGATGCCGGTTCAACCGATGAAGGCAGCACAGATGATTCCGATGCCGGTTCAACCGATGAAGGCAGCACAGATGATTCCGATGCCGGTTCAACCGATGAAGGCAGCACAGAAGGTTCCGATGACGGTAGCACAACTGATTCTGGTGAAGCTTCAACCGCTGACAGCACTACGAGCGAAGCCTAATTAGAAACTAACAGAACAAGTTATTCATTTCCCTTTATTCAAAAACATCTTGAGTGATAAAACTCAATAAGGGAAGGTAAAAGATTTTTTCCTCCTATTGACGGGCTGATTAAGTGATTTGCTTAATCAGCTTTTTTTTTGTTTTGATGAAATGGTTTGATTGTCATTTTAGGAAGGCCTTTTAATAAAAAAGTGAGTATCAGTAAAAAATAACTGATGCAAGACGTGGCTATTTAGTTTGATAGTTTTTGACTGATTTATGACACGATTTTCAAAACCGACTTCAAATCGAAAATTTCATAACATTACTCAGTAATTAAATTTTCTCCTGACTCACTAAAATTTATTGCTAAAATCGAAGCTGAATGTAGCCATTATTTAAAAAATTGGAGAACTTTTTGCATAAAATCTACCTTAAAAAAAATAACCAAAATTCCACCTAATATAATAAGGAGAAGTCAACGGGCATTTTTAATTTTCATACTCTTAAAAGGAAAGCGAAATGAACAAAAAATTACTCGTTGTCATTCTCAGCATGACTTTGATAATTACCCTAGTAGGCAATGTTTCTGCTTGTTTTGCCAAATTGAATAATCCACCCCCTATTGCATCTAATGATGCGCCTAATTTTCCGAGTGAACTGTGTGTTGAAAAGCAGACGGAAGGGTTTGTCTGTACACTCCCAGAACCAAAGCCGCAAGAGAGTAATACTTCTGAAGATCAGAACGAAAAACGCGAATTTGAAGAACTAAATCAATCGATTTTTTAGGAGCATAATGTTGATGCTAAAAAAGCAAATTCGTCAACAAATCACTGCCATTAATTTTCTCCTTTAAATGGCAGTGATCTAATAATTACGCTTATTTAACTGATTATACTGTCCACCCTTACAATTTGCGCTTTTGCTGTTAGTCACCTTTAGGTGACTTGAGCTTTTAGACAACTGCTTTAGCTGTTGGCTGTTGGGGTGAAAAAGCGCAATTTATGACGGTGCTAAGTATAACTCAATCCACGCAATAAATCGGCTTGAATATCTTCAACATCTTCCAAACCCACCGAAATACGAATCAAACCATCATTAATACCCGCAGCCCCGCGTTGATCAGGTGTCAACCGCCCATGAGTCGTTGTTGCTGGATGCGTCACCGTCGTTTTAGTATCACCTAGATTAGCCGTAATAGAGATTATCCGTGTTGAATCTATCACGCGCCAAGCCGCCTCAATCCCCCCTTTCACTTCAAACGAAACTAAACCACCAAAGCGGCTTTGTTGCTTCTTGGCTAAAGCGTGTTGAGGATGAGAAGCTAAACCCGGATAGTAGATACGCTCTACCGCCTCTTGTTTTTCCAACCAATTCGCCAATGCTTCTGCATTATCACAATGCTTCTGCATACGCAAATTCAACGTTTCTAATCCCTTCAGAAAAATCCACGCATTAAACGGACTCATAGTCGTTCCCCCAGAGCGAAGTATAGCAAAAATGTCACCCCCAACGAGCTTTTCTGAACCCACTACAGCGCCACCTATACACCGCCCTTGCCCATCTAAATACTTTGTCGCAGAATGAACCACAATATCTGCCCCTAAAGACAAAGGTTGTTGCAACGCAGGTGTACAAAAACAATTATCAACCACTAACAAACAATTGTGAGCATGGGCTAATTCTGCTAATGCTGGAATATCGCCCATTTCCATCAACGGATTAGAAGGTGTTTCTAAAAACAATAACTTCGTATTAGCTTGGATAGCAGCTTGCCAACTGTCCATATCCGTCAAATTCACAAACGTCGTTTTGATATCAAACTTTGACAAAATATTGTTAAACAATACCACCGTTGTACCAAAAATACTTTGTGAAGCGACAATATGATCACCCGCCTTGAGTAAACCCAAACAGGTGCTAAAAATAGCAGCCATACCCGATGAAGTAGCCATACCACGCTCACCACCTTCCAAGGCTGCCAACCGTTCTTCAAAATTACGCACTGTCGGATTAGTAAAACGCGAATAAATATTACCCGGTTCCTTATGTGCAAATCGCGCCGCAGCTTCAGCCGCATTTTTGAAAACATAGCTAGAAGTCGGAAAAATCGCCTCACTATGTTCCCCCTCTTGAGTACGCACCTGTCCAACCCTAACAGCACGAGTATTAAAACCAAATTCATCCCAATCGTTCATTATTTATTCCTGATGTCGTTTTTGTTTTCTCTAGGTGATTCCTTCCCAACTAGTACCACGCGCCGGAAATGAATCCGATTATTCGGTTCTAATTGTTAATTAAATTAAAATGGGGTAGATTTTGCCACGGAAAAACACGGAAAAACACGGAAAAATTCATTCCGTGCTGTGTTTTTCCGTGGCATTATAAATTAACTATTAATAATTATTATCCGATAAATTAACGACGTGTGGTACTACAGACTGGGATAATTTATTTTTTGGATATTTCTTAAGCTACTTGTGGGTAAAGATCAATAGAGGCTTTCCAAAGTTGTCGCAAATCATTTGAAACATTATAGCCTCAAAAAACGAGAAGCAATTGGTGGGCAAGAATCTTTGCCCACCCGACATCAGATCACTGATTATTGTACAAATCAATCATTTCAGTATCAAGTGCCTTGCCTTCCGTTTTAGCCGCATCATTCCGAGCATTAGCAACGGCATCAAGATACTTTTGATCCACATCATTAGTCACATACTGACCCGTGAAACAGGAACTATCAAACTGTTTAAGACTTTTATTACCCTTGCGCGCGCAACCAATCAAATCTTCTAAATCTTGGTATATCAACCAATCAGCACCAATGATTTCCGCAATTTCATCGGGAGTACGATTATGCGCGAGTAACTCATCCACTGATGGCATATCAATCCCATAAACATTAGGATAACGGACAGGCGGAGCCGCAGAAGCAAAATACACCTTATTGGCTCCAGCCTCACGCGCCATTTGAATAATTTGTTTAGAAGTTGTACCGCGTACAATGGAATCATCCACTAGCAAAACATTCTTATTTTTAAATTCTAAACTAATGGCATTGAGTTTTTGACGCACAGATTTTTTACGCATATTTTGCCCCGGCATAATAAAAGTGCGCGGAATATAGCGATTTTTCACAAACCCTTCACGGTATTTCCGGTTAAGAATGTAAGCCAATTGCACAGCAGAAGTGCGACTGGTATCAGGAATCGGAATCACCACATCAATATCGTGTTTAGGATAAATTTGCAGAATTTTTTTCGCTAACATTTTGCCCATGCGTAAACGGGCTTTATACACAGAAATACCATCTATGATCGAATCAGGACGTGCGAGGTAAACAATTTCAAAAATACAAGGTGAATAGATGGGATTATCGGCACATTGGCGAGTATACAACTGCCCGTCAACCGTAATGACAATAGCCTCACCAGGCGCAATATCACGTACCAATTCAAACCCAAGTATATCCAGTGCAACACTTTCTGAAGCCACCATATACTCCATTCCTGCAGAAGTCTCACGCTTACCAAATACCACGGGACGAATCCCGTAAGGATCACGAAACGCGACAATACCAAATCCAGTGATCATCGTGACAGCTGCATACCCCCCCCGACAACGTTTATGTACAACACAAACCGCTTCAAAGATATCCTTATGAGTGATCTGTAGCTTATTCAATTTATGTAATTCATGGGCAAAAACATTGAGTAGCACTTCAGAATCAGAATTTGTATTGATATGACGTAACTCGTCTCGAAATAAATCCTTCTTTAAAGCCTCCGCATTAATCAGATTACCATTATGCGCCAAGGTAATACCATAAGGAGAGTTCACATAAAAGGGTTGTGCTTCAGCACTTGATTCACAACCAGCGGTTGGGTAACGCACATGGCCTATACCCATATTACCACGCAAATTCAGCATGTGGACAGCCTGAAAAACATCACGAACAAAACCATTATTTTTACGCAGATACAAACGATCATTTTCACAAGTGACAATACCCGCAGCATCCTGCCCACGATGTTGTAATACGGTTAGCCCATCATACAAGGCCTGATTGACACTTGATTTTCCGACAATCCCAACAATTCCACACATAAAAGAAACAACTCCGAACCTAAAAAGAGGGTGGCCTCTGTTCAGGCTCAAGATCAAAATTGAATTGAATTGCAATCTCAAGCGGCCAGTGGCTACGCAATTCGACGACAATAGGTTTAAAATTTTGAATCAAAAAGGATTGTTGCCACCATGAAGTCGATGGAAATTGAGTTAATCCAGCCAATATCATTAAAAAAATAACGATAACAGCGCCACGCGAAATACCAAAAACGACACCTAAAAGACGATCCGGTACAGATAAGTCTGTACGCCCAATAGAATTGAGGATCAAATAATTGATCCATTCAAACAAAATAAAACTCGCCAGAAATAAGGTTATCAAGGCCACCGTAAAACGCAGATCGGAAAAAGAAATCAGCGTTATCAATAAATCTGCCAATTCTTCTAAGAAAATGAAGGCTATTATGCCTGAGAATAACCAACCTAAAAATGAAAACAGTTCTCTGACAAAGCCATTAAAAAAGCTAAGGACACCAGATAACAAAATCAATAAAATAATGCCAAAATCAACCAAGTTCATAATGATGACTCCGCGTCAAAAGGTTAATTGACGTATAAATTTCACTTAAGGCATATCCAAAAAATAAATTATCCGTTTCACGCTTTCAGGCTAAAGTTTAGCGAAGCGAAACAACCCAATTAAGTTTATCACCTCATTAAGTATAAGTATAACAGCAAGATATAACGAAAAACGATTAATATAACGACAAGGATTACGCATAAAAGGATAAGAAAAGCGCCTTAAAGTGAAACCATTGCCTTTATCTATAAGATGTGAGCCTATTCTTTTCGGTGAGACAGAAGTTTTATTATCCTTTATTATAAGCAATCCTTGTAGTTATATATTTTTGTGATATGTCCATAGAAAATATTAATAAGCTAAAGTTCATTTATTCAGTTGTTCATATTAATTAATAATCCGTTTTTGCTAACTCATTGTCGTTAAGTACAACTTACCAGCTATCAGTTTGTCAAAATTAGGAGAATGGATTGTTTCCAGTAGAGACGCGATGCTTCGCGTCTATATATGCTTCGCGTCTATATATTCTATATGCTTCGCGTCTATATGCTTCGCGTCTCTATATTCTATATGCTTCGCGTCTCTATATGCTTCGCGTTTCTATATGCTTCGCGTTTCTATATGCTTCGCGTTTCTACATCGCATCGAAGCACAGACGCGAGGCAGAGCAAATCTACAGGCTTCGCGTTTCTACATCGCATCGAAGCACAGACGCGAGGCAGAGCAAATCTACATCAAGTTGCCCACTATTCCTCTACTGTCATTCACAACCAAGAACCAATCAATAAAAAAGCGCCCCAATTAATAAGGATGTTTAAAGTTATCGTGATTGTCAGGTAACTCACCACAAACACTTTTTTTCTGAGTCACCCCACCTTTCAATAACAGCAATAACACAAACAACAATTGCTGCTGGATTGGTGCTGGATTTGAGCCGCCCACTTCAATCAGTCGATAGCCCATTCATTTTGTTACGAATATCTGCATCAAGATGTGATGTTTCGTGCGATTGTATAACCGATATAAGAATAAGGCTGCGTAACATCAGTTATAAATATAATTTACAAAAAAAGACAATATAGTATTGTGTGGATGTAGTCACCACCACACAATCGTATTTATTAGCATCAAGTTGATATTGGGTTGTAACATACTATTCACAATTATCATTTGCGCTTTTTTGGAAGTACAAATCCATTTAAAGCTGCTCGTTTTAGCAAAAACGGGCAGCATGTTAGTCACCTAAAGGTGACTACATCCCCATAATCGTATTTTTAGAATCATTTCTATAACTAAATAGTGATATACTATTCACCGTTATAATTTACTATTCACCATTTCACATTTCACGCAACTTACGCAAAAACCTTCGGTCTGCTACGCTAAATATAATTTGCGCTTTTTTGGAAGTACAAATCCATTTAAATCTGCCCGTTTTAGTAAAAACTGGCAGCATGTTAGTCACCACCACCATTCTTTTCGCTTTTAGACAACTGCTTTCACTTAAGAAGTTTTTATCGCGAAATACTTTATTTCACGCTTAAGTATAGCGAAGCGAAACTTAAGCGTGAAATGTGAAAAGCTGGTGGCTGGGTGGCTGGGTGGTCTTTCTATTTTCGCTCTCTTGCACTAGGCTTGAGTTACTGGCTTTAGTGCCGGTTTTGCCTAAAGCGAAATCAGTTTCACCGTCAGCCGTTTTGACTCGATAGGTACTAGAGTCGTTATATTCACGCCTGTGGGAGCAGATTTTGGCTAAATCGTCAAATTATGGGGTAGTGCAAGTTTAGCGTATCGGCTTCACGCCCCCCTTTCTACCCAAGCCGTAACCAATACGATAAACATCTGGCATATTAATTCGTCCATCGCGCATCAGTCTAAATATTCCTAATTCAACTAAATCTTGTTTAATGCCTTCATAACCGAGCGATAGACGGCTAGGCGGTAAACGGACTACTGCCTCATCATTGACTTTTCCTAATGTTTCCAAAATGTTATTCTGTCCCCAAGGATCCGTGATCGCATCAAATTCACAGGGAACAGTTTCCCCTTTTAATGGAATCATCAATTTATCTATCCAAGGATAATCTTCTCTCAATTCACGAACGCGAATACGGGAAGCCGCTTGTACGCCTTGTTTTATGGATTGATAATGTAAAGGATAGGCTTGTTTATCACGTAAAGGTTCTGAAGCCGCAGTGTGTAAAGCAGCTAAAAAACTGCGTGGACTGGTTTTGTCATAACCATCACCCAAGTGATTGGGTAGCCACGTATAGGGAAAACCTCGTCTTGCATCGCTTCCCATATAAGGGCCAGCAAGTGCATGAAAAACTTCTCTTTGTACTGCTTCATCAACACGCATTTTATCAGGCATTATCCAAACCCCAGTGGCAGCATGTTGCGTCCATTTTTGCCCAAAATGCTGTTTACAAACTTGACGAAAAACTTTTCCGCCTGAATACTCATTGCCTAAATGATGCCAAAGCAGACTAAACAATTCTATTGTAGGCCAATCTAACATCACTTTACTAGAAAGGACTTTTGCGCTGTCTGGAAAGGCAGACACTTCTGCATCTTCTAACATATCAGGGCGAACGAAAGCCTTTAAACGAATGGCACGGGAAGAACGAAACTCTAATAAAACTTGTAACAATCCCTTTAATAAACGTCTTAAATTCGCCCAATCGTCAGCCGCACGATCTAAAGCATCAAATAAAATGAGTTTTTTAAAACCTTGTTCTTGTAATTGTTTATCGGCGGCAATAAAAGCGCGTTCTATACGTTCAGGTTCGGATTTTACCCAGTCAATACGTTCAGCCCAACTATTTGGCATATTGAATGGTAAGGTATTAAATGCAACTATAGTGTACCAAATATCCTGTGCAGAATAGGTTTCAAGCAGAACTTTTAATATTCGCTTACTCGGATAATGATTTGATTGGGTTTGACCAAACCCAGCACAACAATCAATATTGGACAATTCGCTACGGGGTAATAAATCCGACACGAAATGTCGATAATCTTCATCTTGGAGTGCCGCCCACCAGACACTTTTACCGCTACCCCGAATACCTTCCACCAACATATTATTAGGATTTAAAGCGCGAGTATGTGTGCTTGGCACATAAAAACGACTTAATTCTGGAGCTTGTTCAGCAGCGATTGCCTGTTCTTCAGGGAGAGCTTTCAGAAAGAGTTCTCGCGAGGCTTCTAACGGGAATGGTGTGTTCATGCTAATTTATTTCCTAACACTAAATTAGTGATTTCCTTCAAGAATGTGCCATAAGCCTCAAGCACTGCATTCTCATTAAAAACTTCATTGTTTGAGACAGGATCAAATTCTTGGAAGGCGCGATGCCAATAAAATTTTAAGGGATAATGAGGAGCATCAATCGCCTTTTCATCAAAATTAAATGCCTCTTCCACTTCATTCGAGGTTTTGTCATACAAAGTATCCATAAACAAATTATAAGCCGATTCACGGCAACTTTCTAAATAATGGGCCCTATCAATTTCTGGCACCATACCCGCCACAATTTTCAAATTGTCACGAAACAGAGCTAAATTCGGAGGGTATTTTTGCCAATGTTGAAATAATAAACGATAAGCACGCCATGTTTGGGGCGTATTGAGGGCAAATAATAACGCATAAGCATTTAATCGAGTGATCGTGATAGCCGCAATATCATGCATGCCGGCACGGCTGTCTAATAAGACGATGTCTGGTTTTTCTTGTTTTTCTAGTGCTTGCAATAAGCGCGACAAGCGTTCTGCAAAATCGGCACCCGATAATTCCATATAAGCACGAGACAGTTTAGCAATGTAATCTTTTTCCTGAATGCCTGAAGCGGGCACTATCCGAATATCGCCAATAGCACTAGACACTAATGGACTGGTGCCCACCATTTCGCGTAGTAATGATTCATCCGCTTGCTCAACGGCTTCTTCGACTAACCAATCAATAATACCAAAATCTGGCGCATTTGACTCTGGCAATAAAGTTTGCCCAATGCCCGGCGATTCTAAGTCTAAGTCTAATATTAAGACACGTTTACCTTGTTGTGCCAAATACCATGCCCATACTGCTAAGGCAGTAGAACGCCCCACGCCACCTTTAATGCCAAAAAGGGTGACACGTTGAATACCGGTTTGACTGGCAATCGGTTGTCGTAGCCAATCTTGGCCGGTGATTTGACGATCTAACAGATCAATATGAGGGGTTTTAGAAATAGTGATTTTATCCCGTGAATTAAATAGCGCGTCAGAATCGAATAATTCATCCCGATATAAAAAAACGGATTGATAGCTAAAATGGCCTAATGCCTGGCGAAACAGTGCCGCAAAATCATCAGGTTGCGTGGTTTCATCAGTAGGTGCTTCGATGGGTAAAGCTATCCGAATGCGACCATAAAGATCACGCACAAGTAGTACGGGCAGCCCACCTAAATCAGCATAATGCTGTTTAACCAATTCAATGGCATTTTCTAGGGCTTTTTGAAAACGAATAATCATTATTATATACCTAACCTAAAGTTAAACTAAACCATCAGATTGTGCTTGTTGGAGCATTTTTTTAACAATCGTTGCGGCTGCTTGATGGGGGCTCACACGGGGATGAGGCGGTGCGCCACGGTGGTGAAATTCGCTCGTTTTAGCATAACGTTGTGACACGTCCCAATCTTGAAAAGGATTATTACTGGATAAATAGCCAACATACTTTGCACCATTACGTCCATTGGCAAAGGTCATAAATTCGTTCCATAATTTATTGATATGAACGCTATGTTTTTTTAAATCGCCACTTGATTTGGTACGAGCACCTAATCCCACCATCATGGCTTTCAAACCACATTCCGCAGCTAAACCATATAATTGGTCTGCATTAGCCCAGCGTAATCGGTTAAACAGTATTTCAGCATCTTCATAATGGCGACGCGCTGCATTTTTATAGTCTGTGTTCATTGATTATTATCCTTGTATTCATACGCTTGATCCCCAACACGGCCTCTTTTCAATCAACATGATTTTTGGTTTTGCACAAAAACATCATAAATGATATCACCCATTTTATAGTTTTTGCGAACCGAAAAACCATTTATTTTCCGATAGAACTCTCTAATTTCTTCAATTTTGGCGTTATGCAATGCTTTTATGAAATAATTCTCAAATTTTTTGTTCATAATTCAATCAGCGAAAATCAGGCCATAATCAGCATTTCACGCAAACAGAGGCAATGTAGGGGCGAACCTACGTGTTCGCCCTTTTGCCGTAATGATTTCTCAACTACAATCCCAATTGTTTATGCCGCTCTTCTATTGGTAATTCACCGATTTTGGCAACCCGTTTGTAAAAAGACTGTAAATCCTGATCAACTTCTGCAAGAAGGGCTTGAAATGCGGGCACATAATCGTGATAAGTCACCACTGATAACAATTTGGCATTATTCAAGTCTTTTGCAAACCAATTGTCATAACCTGCATAACCTCCCCACTGTTTTTTGAGTTCGGCATATTGGGCGAGCAACTTCTCAAAAGCGGCTGTTTTGGCGGCCTGTAATTTATCGGGGGCCCCATTTTCTTGATATCGCTGTTGTAAATGATTGCGAGTGGTTAGCACTAAATCAGTAAAAGCCTGATGACGTTTCTGCGATTGTTGATAGGTTGCTAAGTCTTCATCTGTGCCATTTTGTGCGAGCCAGCGTTCAATACCAACATATTCTACAGCCATTGCAAAAGCTTCGTTAAATGCCGTATCATCTTGAATATACATTTTCTGATGAGCCAGTTCGTGAAAGATGATGCCCGCAATGTCGTGTGAAGGCCAAGCTAACATGGTATTGAGTACCGGATCAGTAAACCAACCTAAGCTAGAATAGGCAGGTATCCCAGCAACATAAACATCATAGCCTTGTGCGCGTAATGTTTCAGCCAAAGCTTGTGCTGGCGCTTCTGAAAAATAGCCCCGATAACTGACACATCCCACGATTAGAAAACACCATTGTTTTGGTGTGAAAGAAAACCGAGGAGTCGCGAAAACGCTCCAAACAACAAAAGGGCGTTGTAAATCAGCGTAATGGGTATAACTACGATTATCCGGTAAATACAACTGCTCACTCGCAAAAGTACGGATTTTTAAAATAGCCGTCAATTGCTCTTTAAGTGGTGCCGAAGTAGCCGGATCAATCAGAACATTTTCAATCGGTTGTGAACGTCTGAAGATTTCCCATTGCCCCCCTATTGCTTGACTATAATAAGCAATAGAGCTACAAGCATTGAGAGATAAAAGACATAAGATCAATAAACTGCGTTTTAGTATTATTTTTGGAGAAACCATGACGATCTATTTTTACTCAAGTCAAGAAGACTATTCTGAATTTTCAAACTTTTCCCAACATGGCTTAACGCTCAAGGGAAAATATTGGCCCACAGTCGAACACTATTTTCAGGCCCAAAAATTTCCAGGGCAACCATTAGAAGAACGTATTCGTACCGCATCAAGCCCATCACAAGCTAAAAAATTGGGCCGTACACGTTCAGTGCCATTACGCGCCGATTGGGAAACGGTTAAAGAAGATATTATGAGAGAAGCGGTATTGGCAAAATTTAGCAACCATGAGGATATCAAAAAACGGTTGCTCAGTACAGGCAAAGAGAAATTAGTCGAAAATGCCCCAAGAGATTATTATTGGGGTTGTGGTAGTAATGGTAGCGGCAAAAATCGCTTAGGCATCATTTTGATGGAGACGCGAAAACAATTATCAATGAACAATGAACAATGATCAGTAAGCCAACAGTAAGCCAACAGCTAGGCTGTTGATTTCGAAGTGATTGAAACGAATTGAGGGTTATTGATTTCACGCAAAAGGTAAAAAATTTTGTTCCAGAAGTCTCGTAGGGTGGGTAAGCGGGCACCAAAATTTTCAGGTAGTGCTGCAATGTGGGTGATGTCATTATATACGGTCCACCGTTATAATTTGCGCTGTAGCTGTTGTCAAAATCCATTTGAAGCGGCAAGTTGTAGCAAAAAAGCTTAGTCACCTTTAGGTGACTTGAACTGTTATAAGCACGCTTTTTCGTTCCAAATTTATTTTGTGAAAATATTTTCGTTCCTAATTATCAAGAAATCTTTTTCGTTCCAAATTTTTCGACGGCTTTTTCGTTCCAATATTTAATTTTGCGTTTTTCGTTCCAAGGTGTACTTTATTCAATCGGGAAACGCTATAGCAGCCTGTCGGAGAATACCACTTAAGCCATTGTTTTGTATAAGTACTGAAGCACAAATAAACAGGTATTTTACCGCAAGGGGCAACCACAAGGGATTGCCCCTACGGGCGGGCCGTAGGGGCAATCCCTTGTGGTTGCCCCTCTTCTTGGTTGTTTCTATTAATTAAAAAAAATACCTGAAAATTTATGGTTCAGTACTTAACCGTTATGATTATTGTAAAAACGATAATAATGGTTGCCCCTCTTCTTGGTTGTTTCTATTAATTAAAAAAAATACCTGAAAATTTATGGTTCAGTACTTAACCGTTATGATTATTGTAAAAACGATAATAATCAATGAGTTAGTTGATTAATCCGACAGGCTGCTAGGCAAAAGTTTTTGCGCGCAAAAACTTTTGCTTGGTTTTTATCATTGGTATCAAGATTGCAGCGTTCCTGCACTAGACACTGACTTGAAAATCCGTTTTTTTAATCAGTGTTAATCATGATAATCAGTTTAATCTGCGTTCTATTTTTCCTAACTTTCATCACTCCGATTGCAGCATTACCAAGGATTTTTCATAAGATTAAACGGATTGTATTAATTTTAGGTATTTTAACACCTATCAGTTTGTCAAAAAATCTTTTTTCTTTACGGCGTACACAGAGTACCACAGAGTCTCACAGAAAATAAGTCTATGATTTTTATATATATTATCATACAAAATACTTGGTAAATGTATGTGTTTTTTCCCAGAATTTGAAAACGGATAGGTGGTAAGTTTTAGATATTATTTAGCTTGCTCATCTTAGTGAATATAAGATAGAATGAAGTTCTCATTTAACCAACTATAGGAAATCGCCATGAGTGTTAAGTCATCTACTTTTGGGGGTGTTTATTTAACGGGAGCCGAGGCCGCAAAATTTAGGAGACAAGTGTTTTATGGTAGGCCCAAGAAAACAGCTAGTGAGTCTCTAAAAAATGGTAGAATTCTTTTAAAGGAATTTAACGAGAAAGGTTATGTGACTCTTTACCCCATTTCTAAGCAGTTGAGTGAAAAATAAATGTCTATTCCTCAATCTCTTTTATTTCGTCCAATGATGTCCGGTGATATTGTTACCGGACTATCTCTTGGTGATAAATCATTTCAACCCCTAAAGACATTTTTACGCAAATCCGCATTAGATTTTCATTTAAGCGATGTTGCAAAAACGTATGTTTTAGTGGAAGATGTTTCACCTTCTAAAGTCTGGGGCTATATCACTATTGTCTGTAGTGAAATAACATTAGGTGAAGGTTATAGCCTAGAAGATTGTCCAAGGGCTAACCAATACAAAACTTTTGCTGCCATTAAAATAGCACGGCTGGCTGTGGATAGGCGGTTACGTGGGCAAAAGGCTATGGTAGGCAAATGGTCAAGTGGTGTATTTCGCTCGTGAAAGACAATATCGTGCCTATTGTAGGATGTCGTTTTCTGATTGTCGATTCTAAATCAAATGCGATTTCATTCTATGAAAAAATCGGCTTCACTGTTCTTGATACACCTGAGAATAAACAACATAAAAAACCTCTTATGTTTTTGGATTTGCACAGAATTAATATTGATTAGCTATAACTTCTTGAAAACCACTGCCTAATGTGGAATGCACTCTCATTGCACATCCAATGATTCTTCCTGTAATGTCTTCGTATTTCATCATGTTATGTCTACTCCATAAGTTTTGAACAGGATTATACGGATTACAAATTCTGAACAGGATTACACGGATTACACGGATTGACAGGATTAAAATCTTCACTTTGGGCGTTGATATTCAGGTTATCAAATCATAATCAATTTAATCTAGTCAAGCCGTTTAATCAGCTTCAAATCTTGTTCTTTTCCAATTAATCTTCAAAGGTTTTAATCCTGTTAATCCGTGTAATCCGTGTAATCCGTGTAATCCGTGGCAGCCTGTTCAAAGCCCCTCATCCCCCCACACCACCTTGTTATCCCATTCTCTGGATTGGGCGAATTTGGCTTTGGCTTCGGTGATTTTGCCTCGTTCAAGGAGTCTGCGGGCTTGGGCGGCGAGTTCAACCCTTAAAACGCTTGGCATAATCCTCAATATCCCCAAGCTTAAATTCGTTTATCCACGTCATCCGTTGTACTACCTACTGTTGAAGCCAGATTTGTTTCACCTTATCTTCCGGGTTGAATTTATGACAAGGGGCTAATTTCTTTGCGGCTTGGAATTTAGCGATTGTGGCCTCAATCTTGTTTGCTTTGGCGACTGCAATGCCTTCATCTATTAATTAAGTCGTAACTTCGTAACTTGACTCAGTGGGTAAAGAGTTAAGAGCTAATTGATGACACTTGAGTCATTTCTTTGAATAAAAAAAGGCCCTTACATCAATCCGTTCAATCCCCAAAACCTTAAGTACAACGGATCTGGGGATTGATCGGATTGGGGTGGTGGACTCTTCAGAGGCAGAGACGCAAACCAAGGACAACTCATTCTAATCTCGTTACTTTCAAGAATGCCAGCGCCTCAATCCGATCAATCCCCGGAGCCAAAGTACTAAATTGGCGTGCATAATTGTCTAAATATCAGATCAGTACAACGAATTACGGGGATAAACGAATTTAAGCTTGGCGAGTTTAGGCATTTTTTCATAGCTACAACTCATTGATATAAAATAATTTTATCTCGTTTTTATATTTAATTCGTTTATCCTCGTAATTCGTTGTACTAGATAGGGATTGAGCGAATAGTTTTCGTGCCTTGTCTTCTCATTTAGTACAAAGGATTAGAGAATTAAAGAAATAACTCACCATATCATTTTGTTCCTTTCATAATAGTTCTTTCTTTTGGAGCTTTCCAAAGACTTTGAAACCACTGTATTGTCATATCAAACAATTTTGTTGAAAAAGAGTGTGGTTCTTGCGCAAATCCTAATCCTACCATATAAGGAGAGTTTTCAAATGTGACTAGAATAGGCTGATTTTGAACAATCAATCGAATACTACAATTATTGCTTATAACTTTGACTATATCCCCATAATATAATGGGTTATTAACCTCTAAATTAGTAGATAGTTTAAAACCACTACTTGGACAATCGAAACTCTGTATGTGAGCAGTAAAATGTTCACGTTGTTCAGTTCCAATTCGTTCAATCCATTTAGCACGCTCTTCGGGCACAAGCTGTTCAACCCATTTAGACAACAATTCTTTACCCAATACATCCAACTCATTTACAGAAAACTTTTTACGTTGTTCAGGCGTAAGCATTTCAACAAACTTAGGATCAATCTCTGCGATAAATTCAAGCAATGTGGGTAAATGTCCCTTTAAAAAAAACTGTTTTTTCTGTTCAGGCGTAAGTTCTTTACCCGCTACAAGCTTACGTGCATGATTAATCAATGATTGCTTCTTTAATCCAGTAACCGATTGAGCTAATATAGAAACTGCTTCTTTAAGCTGAATATATACTTCAGGTACAAAGGGACGGTTTGGATTTTTCAAAGATTGAGGCAAGGCTTCTAAAGCTAATAATAATGCCGTTGTAGCATCACCTTTTTTAATTTCTTGCCGCGCCATTTCTGCTAAAAATAATGATTCTCTAAACAATGCCTTATTTTTTTGTTCTTCAGCCATTTTTAAAGCGTTTTCCGCTTTATTTTTTTGTTCTTCAGCCATCTTCAAGGCTTCTTTCGCTTTTCTTTCAGCTTCCAGTGCAGTATCACGTTCTTGTTGTGCCATCAATTGTGCTTGCACTGCTTCATCTTTTGCTTGACTGATTCTTATTTCTGCTTGAACCGCAAAATACAGCACAATACTTAAAGCCACGGTCAACAACACCAATACTGCAACAGTCACTCGTTTTCGCCATTGCGTTTGTCGTTCTTTACGCGCCGATGCATGATAAAAAATCACTTGCACCGCCGTCATATCCTGACGAGCGTGTTGATAATACTTCTCAAGTAAATCCAAATCAGGCGAACGCCACAACAAGCCATCCGCTCGCCGTTGAGTTTCCCAATTGTTAATCGCGTCATTTAATCGATGTTCAAACCGCAAATCTTCTCGACTGTCGGCCAACCACCCTTTTAAAGTCTGCCAATTTTCTAATAACGCTTCATGCGTGACTTCAGCCGTTTTATGATCCTGTTTATCCTGAGACAGTGTCACCAAACGCGCATCCGGCTGGGCAAACTGACTTAAAATCGCGTGGACGGTTTTTTCATCTTCACCATGCGCCACCAAGTCTCTCATCTTCACTCGGCGGCGCGTATCTTTCGTGCCTTCGCCTAATTGAATTAACTTTAAAAAAGCACGACGGGCAACCCGTTTTTCTGCCGCTGACAAACCTTGATAGAGGTCTTCCGCTTTGCCGGCTAACGCACCCCCGACACCACCAATCTGGCGTAAAGTCTCCGATGGCTCATCTCCTTTACGCAAACCGGCCCATAAATCCATTAACGCAAATTGCAATAGGGGTAACGCGCCATCGCGCCCGGCAGCTTGCTCAACCAATAAATCCACCGTTGCCAAGTCCAAAGCATGGCCCGCTTGTTCCGCCGGTTTCGCAATGGCCTCACGCAACTCGGTTTCACTCATCATCGGTACAATCACCGCTTGACGCGCAATGATTTGATTCAGCAAGCCATGCCGTTGAGTGGCTCCTAAAAAATCGCTGCGTAACGTCAAAATGACTAACAAACCCGGTTTCGATTGTACGGCTGTGATCAGATTATCAATAAACGCCGTGCCATCGGCAGCGTTTTCGCACAAGGTATAGACTTCCTCAAATTGATCAATCAATAAAACTAACGGCGCGGTAGCCACTTGATTTAATAACGTCTCTTTTTGCGTTCTCAATAACTGTTCAATCTGTTCTCTTTTTTCAATCGAATCAATGCCTTGAATAGAGGAGACTATCCTTGCCAACTCTTTCAAGGGAGCGTCTGTCGGTGTGAAGATTTCAACGTGGACATTTTTCAATGAACGTTGCAAAGCCGGAGTCAAGCCGGCGCGTGCCACCGATGATTTACCCGAACCCGATGGCCCCAGAATCGGTAACAGGCGCGGTAGTTGGGCGGCCTCTAAATCGCGGCATTTTTCCAAGAATCTTGCCGTCAACTGTGTACGCCCAAAAAACCGTTCCGCATCTTCTGCTTGAAACGCCGATAAGCCCAAATAAGGATTGTCTGCTAAGGTTTCACATTGTGCTTGTGCTAACCAGTGCTGATTAAAAACCTGTTCATAAATTTTATTGAAAACCCGTAATTGCCCCCCAGGTTGTTTAACCATTAATCCCGTTAAACGTAATTCCATTTCATGCGCTTCGCGCATTTCTTCTGGTTGCGACAGGGCCAAAATGTAGCGACATAACCCCAACAATTGCCAAGTGTATTGGCGATTATCCCGTTCAATCAACCGATTACGGATGGTGG
>Ga0233403_10000467_pt1 | contig 18827 bp, 16 predicted proteins | sample Na_oxic_1_MG_FD_179866 | JGI IMG/M metagenome (GOLD analysis project Ga0233403, IMG submission 179866) | Seawater microbial communities from Saanich Inlet, British Columbia, Canada - Na_oxic_1_MG | ecosystem: Environmental > Aquatic > Marine > Inlet | place: Canada: British Columbia | collected...
CTAAGAAAAATTATACCACTGCCTGAGCGGTTGATGAGCTTGTCGAATTATGTCGAAGGCAGTGGTTGCCTTCGACAAGCTCAGGCAACGACTCCCCCCGGTATATTTATTTCTGGAAATCGCCTAAAATCAATTTTTGTGTTCCAAATCAGGGGTTGGAGTCCAAAATTTATTTTGGATTTTTTCAAGCCTTCATTATTTTCCAACATAAGGGATATAGTGACATAGCAGAAAATAACTACGCATTGTCAACAAATACTATTTCTTAAAGAAATAGCATTTGTAAGAACAGTCTTATCCCTAATTCAACATAAAGTTTTATAGATAAAACACTTAGGCTTTAGACTCCATTTTGTCGAATAATATAAAGATTTAATTTAATACCACCACCAATTAGGAAAAATTTATGGCAAATGAACTTTGTTTTAAAAATATCCACTTGGATAACTCATGGACACTACCAGTCTATGAAAGCACCAACGGTTACAAAGCACTGCGTAAAATATTAACCGAAAAAACGCCCCCCAAAACCATTATCGACAAATTAAAAGCGTCTGGTTTACGTGGACGTGGTGGAGCTGGATTTTCTGCTGGATTGAAATGGAGTTTCATGTTGTCCGTGCGTGATAAACCGGTGCAAAAATACTTAGCCTGTAATTCGGACGAAGGAGAACCGGGGACTTTTAAAGACCGCGATATTTTGCGCTATAATCCCCATGCTGTGGTCGAAGGCATGGCAATAGCCTGTTATACGATAGGCGCGACGGTAGGTTATAACTACATTCGCGGTGAATTTTGCGAACCCATTGATCGATTTGAAGCCGCACTGGAAGAGGCTTATAATGCCGGCTTGTTGGGCAAAAATGTGTTAGGTTCAGGTGTCGACATTGATATTTATGCCCATTATGGGGCAGGGGCCTATATTTGCGGTGAAGAAACGGCATTGCTAGAATCCCTTGAAGGCAAAAAAGGCCAACCACGTTATAAACCGCCATTTCCGGCTGCTTACGGATTATATGGCAAACCGACTACTATCAATAATACTGAAACATTGGCTTCAGTACCTGAAATCCTCAATAATGGGGCCGATTGGTTTTTAAATATTGGTAAACCCAATAATGGTGGGCCTAAATTGTTTTCCATTTCTGGACATGTCAACAAACCAGGGAATTATGAAATTCCACTAGGAACACCGTTTAAAGATTTGTTAGAAATGGCTGGTGGTGCGCTAAATGGGCGCAAATTAAAAGCGGTCATACCTGGCGGTTCTTCTACACCGGTCCTCAAAAGCGATGTGATGATGGATTTGACGATGGACTACGATTCAATCGCCAAAGCCGGTTCAATGTTAGGTTCTGGCGCGGTTATCGTCATGGATGAGACGACAGATATGGTAAAAGTATTAGCTCGCATTTCTCATTTTTATTATGAAGAATCTTGTGGACAATGTACACCCTGTCGAGAAGGTACTGGTTGGCTAGCACGTATTGTCCATCGTATTTATCACGGTGAAGGGCGGCAAGAAGATTTGGATTTGTTGACAGATGTCGCCAATAAAATTGGTGGGCGGACGATCTGTGCATTAGGAGATGCGGCTGCAATGCCAGTAAGCAGTTTTGTTAAGAATTTCCGTGAAGAATTTCAGTATTATATTGATCATAAAAAGAGTATGGTTGGTTAGTTATACTGGACACCGCCATAAATTGAACTTTTTTGTCATTTCGAGCTTCGCTGTGAAATCTCTTAAGGGACTTAGAATTTATTAAAATACCGTTTAAAAATAATTGTTGCTGTAAATTTTTCGGTGAAGTTGTCCGGAGTTCAATGCGGAGCCTTAGCGGAGCTTTGTACTTTCACCGGATTATTTACAGCAAGAAATAATTTCTGGTTCTAAACCTGCCAGGTTTTGTACGAACTATTTTTCTGAACTTCTATAAGGCAGTCGCGGGAAAATAAAATACCCAAAAACGTTGAGCTTTTCGAAACAAGGAGTTAGGATATTTTTGGGTATTTTATTTTCCCGCGACTGCCTAGGTTCTATTGATAGATAGAACTATCTATCACACATTGTTGAACAAACTGTCAAGATTGTAGCAGTTTTTCTTGATAATCAGGAATCGTTGGAATAACTAAAAAAAATATTCTGAATTTTTTTTCTTAAAATACCATTCTCCTTTTATATATGGAATTTTAATTCCATTCTTAACAGGAAAATTTAATTTACTTGGTTCACCATATTGACGATATCCTCTTAAATATCCAAAAACAAGCCAATCTTTTATAATAGAACCACAATTAATACAACTATTTAAAAAACGATTATAATATCTTTTAATTCTGCCTACACCATACGAAGCCAGTTCATAGTTATCTATACTACTTAGTATAAGTTCGGGTATACCTTTATCATCAAACTGAATGAAACCAATCTCTTTATTATATTTGTTAAAGAAAGAGACTCCCAATATGATGTTAATATTCTGATGACATCTCCAACAAGAATATTCAATATCAGAAAGTATTATTTTAGCAATTAATTCTTCTCCAAAAAATGGTGACCATTTTAGTTGATGATTAAATATTCCTTCTACAAAATCGCTAACACTACAATCAAATTGAGGTACATATAATTCTTTTGTACTCTTCTTAAATTTTATAGCAAATACTGGAGTCTCATATTCATAGGGAATATCATGGATTGAATACTGTTTACTACTTTTTAACTTATAAAGCCATAACGATCTTATACCAGATAATTTGTATTTTTGTTGCCTTCTTTTAAATTCGTTGTTAGATTGATATGACCATTGAACTTCAAAAACTAATTGTGCATTTCCCTTTAAGCAAAAAACATCTGCAATCCACTTTTCACCAGTAGGTGTTTCACCTTGCTTTTCTGTAATTACATCCCATCCAAATGATAAAGCAACTTTTGCAATCAAATTTTTAAGAGACAAATGTTCATCACTTTCAATACCTGACAAACAATCATCCTTTTTAGCATGAGCAAAAAAGTATGTACCAAGTTTGCTTGTTTTAGGAACAGCTTTACGATTGCAACAAGGCATTAACAATTCTTGTTTTTTATATGTTTCCTTTAATTTATTCCAACTATCTTTTTCATAATTAAAGGCGTATACATCTTGTTTATTTAATTTTGCTCTAAGAGGCATATAATATGGTTATTGGAATGAATAAAACTCACGACACTTTATAATAAGGCGGTTGCGGGAAAATAAAATACCAAAAAATCCCCTAACCCCTTGTTTCGAAAAGCTCAACGTTTTTGGGTATTTTATTTTCCCGCGACTGCCTAACGGTATAATAGAAATTTCTACATCCTTTAAAGCAAAAAGAGATTTCACAGCGAAGCTCGAAATGACAACCATAATTATTTGGAATAGCTATAAGGGATGCCGCAGAAAATAACTTACGCATGAGCAACAAATAGTATTTCTTAAAGAAATACTATTTGTAGGAACCTCTATTTACAAAATACGTATTTTATTTACTGCCTTGTCCCTAATTAATCATTCACCATTCACCATTCATCATTCCTTATTTGCTGCCCCATTTATTATTCGCCATTCGTTATTTGTTGTCAGTTTTAGCAAGCAAGAAATATTCGCTAATTTCGGATCATTTGCTAATAAAGCAACGCCTCGGTGAAGGTGCAATCTAAATTGTTCATTCAGAATTTTGGATGTGATCTCAAAACCATCTTGCTTGCAACGTTGTATTAATAACGCAAAATACACATCCGCATAATTTCCACCAAACACTTTCCAATTCATATCTATTGAGCTATCAACATGAAATTTTTCCTTAGCAGGAATGGAAGGTTCACTTAATGATAGACAAAAACCCCAACGACAAAGAACATTCCAATTTTGAATGCCGGTTTTTCGTTTCAACATGGTTAAAAAAGTTTTGGCTTTATCAGATAGTCGAACAACTTCAATAGTCATAGTTTTTTCTTTGTTATTTGATAATGACGAATGACAAATAGAGTGGTCCTTCATTCAATCTGAAAACGCCGGAAAAGTCTGTAAATCTTTTGATTTTTGCTTGAGCTTGCCCGCATAAGTTTTTGAAAATTCTATACGCAAAAAAGTTTTCCGGCGTTTTCAGATTCAATGCAAAATTCCCTTCTAAACCTTACCCCAATTTTAATTCACAATTCACAACGCATAAAATGTTTGAACATCCTATACTTCTACCACCTGATGGCGAAAAGCGTATGCTATTACATTCCTGTTGTGCGCCTTGTTCAGGTGGCATCATGGAAGCCTTGTTAACTTCTCATATAGACTATACCATTTTTTTCTATAATCCCAATATCCACCCATTTAAAGAATATGAAATTCGTAAAGAGGAAAATAAACGTTTTGCTAAAAAACATAATATTCCTTTTGTGGATGCTGATTATGATACCGAAAATTGGTTTGCGCGTACTAAAGGAATGGAATTTGATAAAGAACGGGGCCGTCGATGTGGTGTGTGTTTTGATCTTCGTTTTGAACGCACCGCTTTATATGCTTCTGAAAATAATTTTAAAGTTTTTACCAGTTCTGTCGGTATTTCACGATGGAAAGATTTACAACAAGTCAATGACAGTGGTACACGTGCGGCCCAACGTTATGCTGATTTAATCTATTGGACTTATAATTGGCGCAAAAAAGGTGGTTCACAACATCAAATAGAAATTGCTAAACGTGAACAATTTTATCAACAAGAATATTGTGGTTGTAGCTATTCATTGCGTGATACCATAAATTGGCGCAAACAAAATGGGCGTGAACCCATAAAAATTGGTGAAAAATATTATTCGCCTTCGGCAGATAGCGAACCTTCATGATTGGGAACAAAAATAAATTTTGGGTAGTCCTACAAAAGTCATTTAGAATCCAAATCTCTAAAAAACCAAAGCTAAAGCTTTGGACTCCAAAGCACGAGGTTGGAGTCCAAAGCTTTAGCTTTGGAAAATTTTGAAAATGACTTAAGTCTTCTTGTAACGTGGCAAAAGTTGAATAGTATCATCTATCCAAATATTGATAGCCTCTTGCAACGAATGGTGCATTTGTTTTTCCCATTCATTTTGTGTAACCAGCAGTGCCGCATTGACATCCGTAACAAATGTCTCACGCTGAGTCAGTTCCACACCTTCGTTGATAGCAAAATCAATCCCAAGTCCACCAACAGCCCCAATAATGGTTCCTAACGGGCCAGCTAATGTGCCAACTGCACCACCAGCACCAACAAGCACGGCTTTGGAAACAAAGGGAGCTGATAATTTCGCAAAAATACTTTTAGTCGCAGTACCAACAATTGCTTTGGAAGCAATACCTTTACTGGCTGCACTGGCGACAACTTTACCGGTCGCAGCACCACCAGCCGCTAAAGCAGCCCCAAGTGCCGCACCTCGTGGGCCTTTTTCATATTCCGCCATATTCATCTTATTAAATTGGCTTTCCCAATCAAGCACTAATTCGGTATTTTCTGTCGCGGGTACTTCAATATGTGTAGTATATCTTGACACAAATACCTGAAAATCTTTTTGCGTCGTTGATAAGACATCCAGATAATAATCATGTGCTTCTTTAAGCACCGATTGATAAGCCGCTTTTAATTGGGGATCAGTGATTTCTGGACGCAAGACAATATTTTCATAATGTTTGTGTAAATATTTTTCAACATCATAAGATATCGCATCTGATAAACTAATCGCTTCCGCACTTAACACATGTTTGGTTGCTGAAGTGGTTGCTTCCCACAAAATTTTATAAGTGGTAATGTAAGCAAAATACCAATCAGCAAACCGATCAATACGTCCACGTACTTCATCAAATACCTCTGTCAAAGTATCATTCAATTGCGTTTCCATTTTAGCTAACTGCTTTGTTCTTGAATTATCTAAACTAGCCACTTGTTGATTCACAAAAGTAGAATATTCTTGAGCATCAGCAATAACTTTAACTTTTTTGCCTTGTTTATCTTTATAGACTAAGGTGATTGTGGGGCGAACTTGAGAACGTATGCCAGTTTTTATGACTGAATTATCGGCATGTACCGACTTATCATAATCCAAACGGGCCAAGATACTGTCATACCATTGCCGTCCAAACATTAAGAGAAAAAATACTAACGTAATGAAAATAAACATCCAAATAAAGGATGAGATTAACCGCCCCAAACAGCCTCGTTTTGGTTTAACTTGATGAGGAGTTGGTTCAAAAGAGGGAATATATTCTCCCTGTTTTACCTCTGGGATAACAATTTGTTTTTTTGGTTTCATTAATTAATTCCTTATAAGTTTGTTGCGTTTGTTGCGTTTGTTGCGTTAATATTATAATTATATATTAATTCCCGATTTAATAAAGTACATTTAATGTTATTTAAATAATTGATAATTAAATGTTAAACTCTATAATTCTGTAATACAATAAAAATGAGTTGTCATATTTTACGTTCACCCATATAAAAAATTTTATATTTTATTTTCAATCATTTACAAGCTAATTGCCATTTTTAGGTTATAATAAAAATTTTAATGAATATCTGGAGTAAAATGATGCAAACTGTCAGCGTCACAGAAGCGACAACTCACCTAGGTACTCTTCTAAATCAAATCGAAGCGGGTGTTGAGATAATCATTACCCGTTGGGGACAACCAATTGCTCGTATCATACCGGTAAAAAAAACGTTGAAACCCATTCCGTTTGAAGAGTTAGCCGCATTAAGAGCCACTCAGCCAAAAAGTCCAACTTCTAGTTTAGAGCATTTGCAAGCACTACGCGAAGAGGCACGTTATTAACATGTTTTACCTTGATACCAGTTTTGTGGTGGAGTGGTGAAAATCCGGTTTTTTGTTGGGTCAAAAATTGATCCCATTTTTGTTCCGTTCATCAAAAACAATCAGTTATAGAAGTTTTTTTCATTAACAATTAACAATTAACAATTAACAATTAACAATTTTCACCAGCCCAGTTTTGTGGTACCACTTTTTATCAATGAATCGACCTCGGAAGATATCGTTGCCAAACTTCAAGCCATTCCGATTGGCGAAATTGCTATTAGTCTTTGGACTAAGACAGAATTTTCCAGTGTACTTGCTCGCAAGGTGAGAATGCAAGAATCGACTGAACAATTTGCTCTTGAAACCATCAGCAAATTTGAGCAGATGATGACAAATTCATGTCAAGTAATTACACCAGAGGCTACCGACTTTGATTTATCGGCCCAATATATCCAACATTTCCAAACGGGATTACGTGCTGGTGATGCTTTACATCTTGCTATTGCCAAGAATCATGGTGCCGTGTCAATTTACACTTTAGATGTCAAACTTGCTAAAGCGGCTTCGCTACTCAATATTTCATGTAGTTTAGATTGATGGCAAAGCAAGCGTAGGGTCAATGCCACCTTCATTAAGGGCAACCATAAAGGATTGCCCCTACATAAGTTCATGATTTGTAGGGGTAATCCCTTGTGGTTACCCCAATTAAAATCCTTAACTTAATGGCATTGAAGCGTAGGGTGCAATTAAAAATGAAATGAATTTGAACTCGCCTAGCTGTAAAAGTCTGGACTCTGCTCCCCTTTTTAGGAATTCAAAATTTATTTTGGATGATTGGAATTAGCCAAAATAAATTTTGGACTCCGACTGTTTGGGGGGAACTTCCCACTTTTGTAAAGCAGGGTGGTAGGGATTTTTCTTTCTTATTCCTTAAACTTTTTGTCCTAACACTGCAAAAACCGGGTCTGATTGTAGCGTTTCGTGGATATGTTTGTCATCAACGGGCCTTGGAAAATTACGCATGGAGTATGTGGATAAGTTAGTGTACTTCTCTGATTTTAAAAAATATTCCATCACCAGCCCCACTCTTTCAAATTCATGAATATCGGGCCATAAGTTAATGACTTTGGGCGGGAACCAACGATTAGAAAAAGTGACGATAAAATAGCCATTGGGTTTTAAAACACGGGCAACCTCTGCAAAAACTTCAATGGGTTGCGTTAAATATTCCACTGAAACGGTACAAATAACTGCATCAAATTCATTATCGCCATAAGGCATAGTGGAGGTTTTGTTTAAGTCATGAATGACATGATGAGTCAATTGAGGATTTTTTTCCAATTCTTCTTCGTTTAAGCCAAGTCCAGTCACCTCAGCCAGTGCAAGATTTTCTGGCAAATGCGATTTCCAACTACTCATTAAATCTAATACTTTCATGCCCGGTTTGAGCCATTTTCCATAAAAATCAGTAATAATTTCAATGGCTTTTTCATCAACATGGGTAACAAAGCGTGGTTGCTGATAAAATTCGCCATCTTCCGCCCAATCCAATCTGCCAAACGGATCATCCGAGAAAAAATCGGTTGGACTATTCTGGTAACGAATTTGAAAACCAACGCCTTGACTGGTAACAATGTCTGCCCAATCGTTACACCTGCCTCCTCTTTCTTCATTTTTTGAGCTAATGTGATGAATTTTAGCAGCCAATTTAAGTTCATGTTGCGCTAAAGGATGATTGAAATCAACCTGTAAGGTTTCTCCATTGAGCTTGATACAGCGAAAGGGTGTGGTTTTATTTTTAATCGCGCCCGACAGATGTTGTAAAAATTTATTGGGATAAAAACGACCCAGACGTGGTTCAACTCGTCGTCCACGTACAAAATTGCAGTTAAATTGCTCACTTTGCAGAGTGAAAATATGATTTGTCGTGTAAGGTAAAATCACATCATCGTGTGGCAATGGCACTTCAACTTCATCACCCACCGTTTTATTCATCAATGCTTCTTGTAAAGAAAAGGGCAAGAAATCACGCCAAAAATTCACTTTGGGTCCAAAATAGCAATCCACATGAGAAGCGAATTGACTTTGCCAACTTAATTTAAATTCAATAGCAGTAAGCGAGTTAGAGTCTATTTTATTCATAACATTTTTTTAATAGTCCAATTTGTTGATTGTGCATTTTCTGCGACATCTTTTGAAAGATTCCTACAAATAGTATTTCTTAAAGAAATGCTATTTGTTGATTGTGCATTTTCTGCGACATCTTTTGAAAGATTCCTACAAATAGTATTTCTTTAAGAAATACTATTTGTTGATTGTGCATTTTCTGCGACATCTTTTGAAAGATTCCTACAAATAGTATTTCTTAAAGAAATGCTATTTGTTGATTGTGCATTTTCTGCGACCTCTTTTGAAAGATTCCTACAAATAGTATTTCTTAAAGAAATGCTATTTGTAGATTGTGCATTTTCTGTGACATCCCTAAGTCTGCTTTAGCAGATTTGAGCTTTTAGCTTGAGGATTTATCCTCAAACATTTTTGGCTAACCATCAAAAACTTGATTATCAAGTTTAAGAAATTAGAGTATCTTAGAATTTTAATTGTTAATATAGCAATCCCCTATAGAAATAGGTATTTTCTTAGGGAATCAAACGTTTTTTTAAAACGCGGATGCTAAGTGAAAATTTGTCTAAAGTCAAAAATCGTACCACCCGCTTGCCCACCAAAAACACATAATAGCATATAAAAATCATATAGTTAAAAATATATGTGCCTAGAATAGCCTTCGTAAGAAGTTCTCCCTTTCTTGCCAAAGAAGGATAGGAAAGGTTATGAGAAAGTTATTCTGAATGTCTATAGAAAAAAAACAAAGCACAGCTTTATAAAATTAAAGCAAATCTTGCGGATCGACATCTAATGACCACCGCAGTTTTTGGTTTGAAGCTGAAAGCATCGGTAGCCATTGAGAAAGCAATTGGTGCAAAGGTTTACGATGTTCCGCTTGTAACAACAGTTGGGCCCGATACCATCCAGCCCGTTTTTCCATCGGAGCAGCCACTGGACCCCAAAGTTCTACATTCGGCGTAACTTCTGATTCCCCCTGTCCTAATAAGGCTTGAGCCTGATTTTTGGCTTGTTCAAGAAAATCAATCGCGCGTTGAGGTTCCAAAGTTTCTGCGCGTAGCACCGCAAATCGAGTGTAGGGCGGAAATCCCGCTTGTTGACGTTCTTTTAACGCCGCTTCAGCAAACGCGCCATAACCTTCACGTATCAAACTCAGCAATAACGGGTGATCCGGATGATGGGTTTGAATGACAACTTCACCCGGTTCATCAGCACGGCCAGCACGGCCAGCAACTTGTACTAATAATTGGGCCATACGTTCTGGAGCCCGAAAGTCTATTCCATATAAGCCACTGTCTATATTAATAATTCCCACCAACGTCACTTTCGGAAAATGATGCCCTTTCGCTAACATTTGCGTACCCACCAAAATATCCACTTCGCCTTTGTGAATAGTGTCTAATAATTGCTCCATCGCATATTTTTTGCGGGTACTATCACTATCAATACGTAAAATACGTGCTTCTTTAAAGACTTGTTGTAATTGTTCTTCAACTCGCTCCGTGCCCTGCCCTAATAAGTGCAATTGCGTCTGTTGACATTTTGGACATTGCTTATCCGGTAAGCGCATATAGCCACAATGGTGGCAGCGTAATATTTGATCAGCTTCATGATAAGTCAGTCGGGCATGACAATATTGACAGTCCGCTATCCAACCACATTGATAACAAATTAATACTGGCGCATAGCCACGACGATTCAGAAACAAGAGAACTTGTTGCTGTGCAACTAATCGTTGCTTAATTGCTTGTTTCAAGGATTGTGATAGTATCTGCCGAGGTGGCTGTTGACGCATATCTACAAGCTTGAACGTGGGATGGACAGCAGCCCCAGCCCGTTCTGGTAAGATAAATTGTTGATAACGTTTATTTAATGCATTATATAAGGTTTCTAATGACGGCGTAGCACTCCCCAATAAGACCGGCACTTGAGCGCGTTGCGCTCGCACCACTGCCACATCACGCGCCGAATAGCGAAAATGATCTTGTTGTTTATAAGATGGATCATGTTCTTCATCAACAATAAATATACCTGGAGAGGCTAAAGGGGTCCACACAGCTGAGCGTGTGCCTATCACAATCGGCGCAATGCCATCACGCGCCAGTAGCCAGGTATGAAGCCGTTCTTTATCGGACATCTTAGAATGCAAAACCGCAATCGGGACCGCAAAGCGTTGTTTAAAACGGTTCACCATTTGCGGCGTTAAGTTAATTTCTGGCACTAACACCAAGGCTTGGCGTTTTTGCGCCAGCACTTGTTGAATAATTTGTAAATAGACTTCGGTTTTACCGCTACCAGTGACACCATCTAACAAACTCGGATAAAATTGTTGCAATTTGTCACACATTTGGTTGACAGCTCGCGCTTGCGCGACATTGAGTCGCAATGGGGTTGCGATGGTTGGTGATTTTGATTGACTATCAGGAAAAAAATCCTCCCCGCCCTCCTTTTCAACAGGAACGAGTCCCTCCCAAACTGATTGAAGGATAGTTGTTAGAGAGGATTTATCGTTTCCCATTTCCTGAGACGTGATCCAACCTTTTTTTTCTAAAGTACGCAATGTAGGCGTGACATTGGAAAGTTGATTGCTAATATCAGCTTTGCTTAATCCTTGCGGATGCTGGTGCAATAAAATTAATATAGCTTTTTGTTTATGTGCATTTTTGGGTAATTTATCTAATGGCTGTGCATATCCTTCTGCGGTGAGTGTCCAACCGGGCAAAGATGGTATGAGGGCCGGTAGTCCTCTATTTAAGCTCGAAGGTAAGGCAACTCTTATCACTTCGCCGAGCGGATGATGATAGTAGCGACTGGCCCATTGTAATAATTCGAGGCTTTCTTTTGATAATAGTGGTATTTTATCAAGCAGTTGTTGGACAGATTTGAGTTTATTCGCTGGCACATCTGAACGTTGCGTGACGGCTAACAATAGCCCCACATAAGTATTTTTCCCAAACGGTACTAGCACACGGATGCCAGGATGCAACTGATTGATATCTATGCCAGCTGGTGGTAGATAATCAAAAAGCGTATATAGCGGTTTAGGAATAGCTACTTGTAAAATAAATAGGTTATGCACATCATAAATCCATTATAAAATTCCCCCTACTCTCATACTTCCCATAACCTCCCTGAGCTAAAACTATAGAAGGAACTATGAAGAGAGCATTGGAGTGGTTAGGGAGGACTGGGAATGAAGGTGTGGTTGGGAGGAAATTTCTTTCTTGTCACAAATGATTTAAGGACATCTATAATATTTCAAAATCGATACAAACGTTATCGTAAATTTTGATTATTGTATAATGTTTCATTCCTATTTAAAAATATATTATATCTCAATGTGTCGCACATTCGGATTCAGATAAAAGGTGTGGGATAAACTCTATGCCTGCTACCAAGCTTTAGCTTGAAAATTTGGTGGATTGGTAATACTCGCACCGCCATCTTGGCTTTGGGTGAATACAAATAAACCTTCACTTATCGCTTGTTGTTCTAAGGTTTCTGAAACAATTAAAGAACCAATAGCGCCATAGATTTTATAATCGGCATAAAGCGGAAATTCACGTTTAAATCTAGGCAATTGCACATTTAAAAAGCGGCGCAAGAGGCGGGAACTCAATTTATTTTTCACTTCTAAAACCACCACTTCTTGACCATTTTCAGCCACAATATCGTATTCTGCTGTACCTGGCATAGTCACGTGAAAACCCACATTATTGATCTTGATTCCTCTTTCTGCCAGTAATGGGACAATATTTCGGCGAAATAAATCCTCAGCAATTTCGCCTTGAATGTTGCCCATATTACCTAATTGAGTCGTGACTTGCTCAACCGTTTTTTGTAGTTTGACTAAGCCTGCTTCAGTTTCCTTGTGTTGTTCAATGAGTTCCGCCATTTTCTCATCGGTTTTCGCCAGTTGTGCGTCGGTTTTCGCTAATTGGACATCCGTCTTTTGTTGAGCAATTGCTAAACTACCCACTAATTCTTTCAATTCGTTATCAGTCATTTTTGGCTCCTTTGCGTTCCAATTTATTTTAGGATGCCAAATTGTATCATAAAGTCACCAGCATTTTTATTGGTTACCACACACACAAAAAGCCCCAAAGCATATTAACGCCAAGGGGCTTTTTTAATTTTCTTGCAAAAAAAAGTACAACGAATTTGAAAAGCAAACAACGAATCAAACCAAAAGCATGTTCAAGCGATTCGTTGTTTGGTTTTCACATTCGTTGTACTCTTTGAGGGGCAAGGGACGCATCCTACGTTTGCTTCTATATATAATGGTTAGTTTGTTTTGTTTTTATATTTCTGACGCATGTAAGAAATTTGTATGATCGAAGGAACTGTTACACGATATGCCGGACCACTAATCATTGGTAAGGTAAATAACCCACTAATAACCCAACCAATGGGACCGGCAAAAATTGCCAGACTTCTTGTAACAGCAAATCCTTCAGCCGCCAATATTAAGCTTCTGCCAATTAAAGCTGTTGCAACACTATTTGCTATTATAACAAAAAAAAATCTTCCCATAATACTTGCCATAAAGTTAAAAAAATCGTTAAAATTAAAGTATTTAAAAAATTCCTCATACATTTCTGCATTAAATTCAAAGTCCTCGAACCTTTCGGGATTAGCCTCAAAGTCATCGAGCCTTTCGCCATTAAAGTTTATCATCTTGAAAAATTCTTGTTTTTGTTTTTCAGTCATTTTTTTAAATACTTCCATAAAAAGCTCTTTTTTTTCTTCTTCAGTCATTTTCTCCAAAATCATTCTTAATATTCTCAATAAAAGAGCTTCCTCTATTTTTGAAATTTCTAATTTCTTGTCAACATTGACTTTCAAATGTTTACATACATCAATCAAAATTTCTCTATAAACAACTCCTTTTCCCCCTCTAAGAAGTGTTGCAAAACTATCTGCACCAAAACATTGTAATTCGCCAGCAATTAAATCCCAAACCTGCTTGTAATTTTCATGGCATTTTTTAAATAGAGCATCTGATGTTAGCTCTTGAGTCAACCTAGTTCCATCATTTTTATCTTTAGTCAGATAATTGACTAATATTTCTAAATCTTCATTGTCACAAAATTGGAGGAATTCTAAATCAGGGTCTTTTCTGTACATTTAGTTATTATCCTATTTTTTTAGCAAGCGTAGGATGGGTAGAGCGAAGAGAAACCCATCCTACGTTTCTCTGACCCCAATTATTCTATCCTGTACAGAATTTAATGCTTTACAAGCTTCCTATTTCAACCGCACCTTTCATCTTTTAATGGTAGGCATCCATAACGCTCACGATATTTTTCACAAATAAATTTCTCCCATTTTTGTGGCGTTTCCAACGAGTATTTTACAGAAGCCTCATTTAGATGTTCCACGTCAGACCACCATATTCGCAGTGGTCCAAAATTAGAGATAATTTCACTAAAGAAGCTCCAATTACAGTCGCGAGTAGCAAGGACCCTCATGTTATCTGGATTGTCAAGTGTTGCTTTATCATGCCAATCCGTCACAAGGGCCTTGATATGTTGAGAAGACCATCGATCCTTAATTGAATTCTTAGTTTCCTCAATACGCACAATCGTACTCGGTTCGTACGATCCTTCTTGATGTTCATATGGCTGATCTAGTACCCAAATAAACACGACACCGTACGCCTGCTCTGCTTCTTGACAATGAAAAAGCTTTTTAAAAGCTTCTTTAAGTGACTCTTCATTATCTGTATGCTTACGCTTAACTCGCTTAGGTAGGCATTGAAAAGGTGAACCATTCTCGAAGATCGGTTGCAGTATCTCGGCAAGAATCGGATCGGATGCCCATATTTCGTTATTACCATTGTCTGACATAGACATACCTCAATCAAGGTGTTTTTTAAAAAATAAACAAAGTGGTTAAAATAACTTTGAATTGGCTACTAAGTTTAGATAAGAGATAAAAGAGTAATAATTACCGATTTTGAACAAGATGACACGGATTAAATGATTAACAGGATTTTATGATTTGAAATCAAGCAAAATTCTGTGTTTTTAATCCTGTTAATCCTTTAATCCGTTAAATCCTGTTCAAAACAAAGGGATGCCAATAATAGCACATTGAATTAAAAATGGCCATAGGGTCAAACAAAAAAATGTTTATCAGTGTAAAAATACATAAATTCATAGTAAAATAAAATAATTACATTTTATGGGTCCACAATCATTATTGAAATCAATTTTTAACTAATCATTTATAATAAAAAATATCTTGTTAATCAGTCATCATGAACATTTTGGAGGTGAAATCATTAATGACAGCTATTAGCTTAAATGAAATAGAACAAAATCTCTCCTATTTTCTGCAACGCATCCAAACTGGCGAACCTTTAGTCATTTTTAATGAAACTCAAGCTATTGCAGAAATTAAACCGTTAATCTCAAAATCTCCTCAATTACGCCCATTCGGACTGTGTGCTGGAGAATTTGTGGTACCTGATGACTTTGACGATCCATTACCAGAAGAGATTCTCAACTCATTTGAAAACCCATGAAAAATTTAAGACTTTTGCTAGATACACATATCTTTTTGTGGTTTATTACCGCAGATAAACAGCTACCAGCGTACATGAAGGAAAAAATTCTACAGCCAAACAATGAAATCTATTTAAGTGTCGTATCTATCTGGGAAGCGATTATCAAACAAAAACTGGGTAAATTATCCTTACCACAACCGGCAGAACACTATTTGCCAACACAACGTGAACGACATCTTATGCTTAGCTTGCCGGTGAATGAAGCTTGCGTAGTTCGATTAGCTCAACTCCCCGCTCTTCACCGCGATCCCTTTGATAGAATGCTTATTTGTCAAGCCATAGAAAATGATTTAACCATTGTGACTGTAGATAAAGCCATTCGCGCTTATCCAATACAATTACTTGATAAGGATTGACCGGATTAATTAAAAAGAGTGCCTTAGAATTTATTTTCACGCAAGAATGAAGATAGCTCTTTGTTTTTAATCCTTAAAAATCTTTTAATCCGTTTAATCTGGTTCAAAACAAAGGGATACCCATTATAATCCTATTGACAAAAAATGGCCATCGGGTCGCACAAAAATTTTTCAACGATAACAAAAAAACTACAAGGATTGCTTATAAGAAAGGATTAGATCGTGGCTAATTGCTCAATTCCTGGTAATGCCCGGATTTAATCCTTTCTTATAAACAATCCTTGTAGTTTACTTTTGGAGAAATGCCAATGAAACGACAACTTTTTTTCTATTACTCATTATTTCCTTATCAACACCCGCATCCGCCCAAATCACCACCGACGGTTCTCTTGGCCCTCAACTCAATTTACCTGGGCCCGACTATCAAATTGGGCCCGACTTGGGCCAACAACGTGATGGCAATCTTTTCCACAGTTTTCAAGACTTTAACTTGCAACGCTTGGAAAGTGCCACATTCTCAGGGCCAAATCACATTCAAGCTGTGATTAGTCGTGTCACTGGCGGCAATTCCTCCAATATTGACGGGGCCATTCCGTTCACTTATCCTCGGAAAATACTCTATTCTACAAAAATATAACCCAATAGAACATCGAGTATTTCCTTATGTAACCAAAGCGTTAGATGGTATTATATTGGATAAAGTAGAAACGGTAAAAGAATTCATTGAAACTCGAGCCAAAACTAAAATTGGCTTGGAAGTATTTACTGATATCATTGATAATATTTATCAAACGGGTAAAAAAGCGACAGAATCTTTTTTAGAGAATATGCGGATTGTATTTGATAAATTTTTGCCAAAATGAAATTATAAAGCTGTACCCTATTTTTGAAATCGGGAAGTTATTTTATCTTCTTCCCTAAGCTAATCTCCATTAACATTGTTGACGAAAAATTATTGTAATGAGTTAGTTTTTAAGATCATACAAATGAACAGAAGCACCATGCTGCCAGTTGTCATCTATTCGTACCCCCATTGTGTCCAGATGATTTAGAAAAAGATTCCTCTCATGCTCATTAATGCTATGAGAAAAAACAACCCATACTCTACCACGATTTTGTAATTGGTCTAAGTCAGGCTGCGATTGATAAAAAAATTCAGAAATACCCAAAACACATTGAGTTTTATCTACTGAAACGGGTTTTAAATCCTGCTTGCTGCGAAAATAATCTATCTCTTTGGTATATTCATTCTTGGGTAGAGGAGTAATGATGTGACAATTCTCATCATTAAAATTGTAATTGGTCGCATAATATCTAAAAGCCGGTTCAGCCCAGTAGTATAGGTAAACAATATCTTTACTTTGTCGATTTTTTTCTATATGCGCCAAAATCGGTTTGATTTCCTCAAAAACACGCGGATGAGACAAATGCCGAATAGCCTCAGAGGTAGGATAAATCACTAAAAAAGCGATAAAAATGACTTTGGCTATCATCGTATATACAGGAGATAGTATTGAAGAATTAGAAGTTTTTATCTGAATTTGTGTGATACCCTCTGCTAATATAAGGTATAAGGCTGGCGTTAAAAACAGTAACAATCTCCCAGAAAAGGGGTATTGATGAAAAAAGGAGACGCAAAGTGCTATCACAACCGGAAATGTCAATAAAAACAAAGTCCATTTTTTCTCGGCAAATAGGACGATACATCCTATGATAACACCAAGTCCTGCCAGTTGAAGGCTTGCCAAGCCGGCTTTTTGAGCACTTCCCAAACTCCCCGGGTTTTCCAAAATCATAAAAAACTTGTTGTAAAGCCAATAGAAGCCTTCTACTGAAAATGGTGACGGCATAAAAGCGTTATCTATCACCCAAAATTGGTCCACCCATTTATCCATTGGTGTCTCAACATGAATAAAAAAGAAGTATAGGAGAGCAAAATTTAACAACCATACGAAATAAACAGCGGTAAGCTTGATAACCGGTTGCCATTGTTTTTTCACCAAATAAGGTAAGGCGAGATAAATACCAATAGTGGCTAAAATGAAAACAGATGCATAAGAAAACCAAATGGCCATCATGCCTGCTATGGCGAGAATAAATAATCTGGTAAACGTTAAGGCGTGAGTCCGATAAGTCGCAATTAACAAAAACAACAGGATAACTATCAAGACATCGCTTGAATATTGTTTAAATTCTGAAGAATAAAAAATCAATGCCTCAGAAATCGCAAAGAAAAACAGGGCTAAAGGTACTGCCTGAGTTGAAATGTAAATCTTTGCCATTCTATAATAGAGTAACAATGACAACGTACCACAGAAAAAAGGAAAAAGTCTCAGAATAAAATCGCTATTGCCAAACCAGATGATAGATAATTTAGCCATCAACAGAAAACCAGGTGGTCTGTTATAATTAACATAGTCCAAAGGTGCTTCAAAAAGTCCTAAAAACGTCTGGTTGGCTACATTGACTGCAAAAAGAACTTCATCTAACCATAAAGAACGGTTGAAAAGATACTGATCAAGACGCAAAATAATACCAAAGGCGATGATTAACCAAGGTAGCCAACGCCAAAAAATTTGTTTTACATTGAGATTCATTTGAATAAGGGCTATTTCTCGTTTTAAAAATTTTGAATTATAAAATTATTTCATCTGCTTTGTCAAGCAACTGTTCATGGAAATTTATCAACCTGTGCGGTTAGGAATGAGAATTTAATAACTTCCAAAACTTTGACGCTAAACCTGACAGGTTTTTAAAACCTGTCAGGTTTAAGTTTCGTGTTTTATTTAATTCTCATTCCTTAGATGACGAACTTCCATTTTTGGAGGACCGCTCAGTGGTATTTTCCTATTGGTTGAAAAAATACAAATAGAGGAGTGGCACGGGCTCGGTGGAGCAAAATGGACATCCATGTTAATGAAGCCCTCGCCAGACGTGCCACAGATGTTTGCCCAGATTCGTCCTGCGGCAGCGAAGTCTC
>Ga0233403_10000468_pt1 | contig 18806 bp, 14 predicted proteins | sample Na_oxic_1_MG_FD_179866 | JGI IMG/M metagenome (GOLD analysis project Ga0233403, IMG submission 179866) | Seawater microbial communities from Saanich Inlet, British Columbia, Canada - Na_oxic_1_MG | ecosystem: Environmental > Aquatic > Marine > Inlet | place: Canada: British Columbia | collected...
GATTGCCCCTACAATAATAGGAACAGGGCAAACACAAAGGGATTGCCTCTACAATAATAGGAACAGGGCAAGCACAAAGGGATTGCCTCTACAACAAGGGTAAGGAACGTGCATAAAATAACTTCGAAAACTAAACCTGACAGGTTTTGGAAACCTGTCAGGTTTGATGCGACATTGTGGAAGTTATTTTGTGCATGTTCCTAAGGAGTGAGGATTTAATAACTTCCGAAACTTTTGAGCCAAACCTGACAGGTTTCAAAAACCTGTCAGGTTTAGTTTCGGATTTTATTGAATTCTCATTCCTAAGCATGTAGAGGCAAATAACTTAACTGATAACTGATTTAAGGCTTTACCCCCAAACCGTATTTTTTGACTTTTGCCATTCCAAGCTCGAATTGTTGAGCATAATAGTCAGCCACTTTTTTAGGATCGAACGTCAGAAAAGTGCCGCCCGATTCAAAGTGTTGAAGAAATACCTTTCCAACGGCATAAGTGGAAGCACCACCAAAGACGGACATACTAGCCATGCCCGTCAATTGTCCATAAACCGGTATGGTTTTTACCCAACTGAAAACATTACCGGAAAACGATACGGGAGCACATCCACCTAGCAACGCTGCTACCAATGACTTTCCACGATGTTGTGAAAAATCAATATCATATAGATCAGCTAAACCACGTAGCATGTCTATTTGGATGCTTGATAACACAACCAGGTCCAGCCATGGAACAGGCACTAAGCCTACAAAGACTGAGCCAACAGTATGTTTTCTAACAATTTCGTCTGCCCTATCTGTTTTCGTTTTTATCTGTGCCATTTAACTTTTTCCTCCAAGAAACGACATTTTTCCAGGTTTTAAGGCAATGCCATTAAGAGGGCAACCATAAAGGATTGCCCCTACATGACAATTCTTCGTAGAGGTAATCCCTTGTCGTTGCCCTTAACTTAAGGCATTGAAATCTATTCAGTCAAACAAATTCCAGTCTTCTATATAGTTGCTCACCAGAAATTTTGGATGTACCCACTCAGCACGATGCTTGACAGTATCATAGAGAATATATTCATCTCCTCTAAAAAAGTAAGCCATTCCGTCTTCCCGAAGAAATGCCGCATCAATCTTATCAAAAGTAAGACCATCCCACATTGGGCTAATTTGCTTGGGATAACCAGGGTCAACTTGACGTTTGACAGGATTATAGCGAATATACTGTTTTTCCATAAAGAAATAAATTGTTTCAGAATCTACAGGTAATATCGCATCAATCCGCTCAAAGGTCACGCCGGGCCATTCTTCCGCAGTAGGTTTGGGATAGCCATCCTCAATTTGGTTGGTATCAATATCCAAGCAAACACATTGAGCCCCTTTGAAAAGAAATAGCTTGTTACTGAAGTCTTCCCCGTCCGGTGATTTCATTTGGGGTTCCTTTATTGCAGCATCCACCGAATCAAATCCAGGCATTTTTAACAGTGCCGGCCAAAGCTCAATAATAGGTTTGGCTTCTCCAGTTTTGCGTTTTTCCACATTATAGCAAGTATATTCTTTGCCCCTGATAAAAAGCACTTGCTGTTCGTCAAAGTTGAGTACAGCCGATAACGGAATGAAAGTAGTTATCGCTTTATAAGCCTCCAAAAGTGCTTTCGCCTTTTCTTCTTCAGGAATGAGAGTCCAAATACCGGCTGCCTCAAATTTGATCACCTTGGGATTTTCTTTAAGCGCTTCCAACCAATCATTATAACTACTTTCTTGGAGTGATCGCAGCGCACCCAGTTTAGCGGGATTTCCCCCTTGCCCTAACACGACACACTCAGATGCTGTGTGTAATTTTTCAAGCACCTTTTTCACATTGGCATTTAAAGTGTCACTCTCCATCGCATAGCAAGCATTAAGCACTTTTCGCAATTCTGTTTTTGTAATTGCTGTTTTAGCAATGGCAAAAGCCAGCGTCGTTTTACCACCGATCCATGCCCTTTTAATGTAATGAGCACCGTACTGCTCAAAAAACCTCTCATATTCCTTTCTATACTTATATTGAAAGGGCAATGGCAAATCCAAACTAAGTTGTTCGGACATTTCCGTTACATTAGGCAGATAAAGCGTCCAAAAAGGAATAAAAGAAGTTATCGCAGCATAGTAAGAATCTTCTTCAGAATGCAATTGTTTAGTCTGCCCCATTCTGACATCTACACTAAAAACGTGATAGCTAGTAGCAAGGTGGCTATCAACCTTAAAATGTTTATCAAATTCTTCCCATGAATCTTCAATAATAACCTTCTGCTCCGTTGGAAGCGGATGATTTGCATCCACGGCGTACCCATCAGCAGGAACAAAATAGCTTTGTCCCGTTTCCATGGCCTGAAAAATCTGGTTATGTTTTGTTCTTTTCAAAAGAACGTCTTTTAACTCATAAACTTGATGAGGCTTTAACCTAACACCACGCCCTACCATATCTAGTCCAATAATAGGAGGGAATGCCTCAGTATCAGGCGTTTTTTCGGAAGGAGGGGGTACCTCCTCAGCAGTTTCTTCTGAATCGCTAAATAAACTCTTCAAATTAAAAAATGACATAAAATAATCCTTTCAACTAGCATCCAAGATTAACTTTGGCATTGAAAAAATAACCTATACTCGATCTTTGAGTTTTTTATAAATTATTGATTTTAAAAGAAATATAATTTTATGCTTAAAAATAACATTAAAAATCAATGAGTTGTATATTTCAAGGCTTAAAAATAGAACCCTGCAAAGCCAAATAACATCAAAAACTTGAAGATCGAGCTATAGATTGTCAAACAAATAATTTCAATCTAACCAAGTTTTTTGAGTTGGGCTCGACGAATTTATTTTTCTGAACATCTATACTTCACTGCAGTCAAATTTATGAAAATGTTGAGCAGTATAGAAATTTTTCAAAAATAGTATTTCTTGAATGCCCAAACCAGTATAGAAATCCGATTTTTTCAAAAGTTGGATTTCTGAATGAATGAATTTTTACAGATTTCAAGTACGCTCAATATATAGTTAATTTTTCAGGAACTTCGTTAGTTTATCATAAATTAAAGTTTAATCAAAAAATTTAACTCGCTTAGAAATTTTTCAAAAATTTTGACTTGACATTTAAAAAATATTAAATAACAATAAGTTATCAACTTTAGCAAAAACTATTCCAATTTCTATTGTAAAAAACTTATATAGATTTTCATATAAATAATTTCACGATTGCATATTTTAACTTATTGAAAAATAAACGATAATTTTTTAAATTTGTGAAGTTATTTTTCTGAAAGTCTATATATGATCAAGCTTTTTAATAGCACCATGAGTTACTGGCTTAAAAACTTGAACATTGAGTATTTCTACTTTGTCATATTAATAATTAAGTCATTGATTTTATTAGATTTAAATATTTTAGCTATTTTTAAAAAACGATAAAAATCAATAGGTTATTTTGAACCTAACAAAGTAGAAGTATTAAAGGATAAAATATATTTTGGGATTGTTATTTTGGTTCATAAGCTCCATTACAATATATGTAGATATAGATGTTCAGAAAAATCAATTCTTATACTTGACTATCAAGTCTTTACTGTACATTTGGCTTTGCGAAGCTCTATTTTTGAGTGTTAAAATAGCCAACTCATTGATTTCTTAGGTTATTTAGTTTTTAGGCCTAAAATTATATTTATTTTTAAATCAAGGATTTATAAAAAACTTGATAGTCAAGTTATAAACCAAGTTTTTTCAAAAAATTTATTATCAGTGAAATTATTTATTTGAAAAACTATAGGCACAAAAAAGTATTTTAACATTTTATACTCAGCGCGGGAATAAATTTAATTTTTCTAATGAGGATGGTGGGCAACTACATAAAAAATTTAAATTGTGTTCGCGTATAGTATATCCACCTACGTTTTTTGAAAAAACTTGGTTTATTTTTGCCGTATAAAAATGTTAAAAAATTTATGTGGTATAATTAGCAGGAAAAGTTTTATCCAGCAAAAAATCCGATTTTTCAGAAAAATCGGATTTTTAAGTCGCAATATTTATCTGGATAACTATACTCAGCGCGGGCATAAACTTAACTTTTTAAATGAATTTTTATGAATTTTTATGTAGGGTGGGCAAGTGTTTTTGTTGCCCACCATCATCGGTAAGGTGGGGCTACATAAAAATTCAAATTGTGCCCGTGCGGAGTATATACTACATATTCGTTTTGTTTTAAGTAAAACATATGAGGAATGTGAAAATAATGTTATGAAAACAAACTATTGTCGTTTTAAATTTTACCCACAAAAGTTAAGGTATTGGAGGTGTGGTTCAATGCCATTTCTTTTGCTGGTGCTGTCGTTAAGCTATTTGGACGTGTCTGCTGAGATGGCAGAAGCGATACAAGTATTCCAAGGGCATACAGGTCCAGTTGAGTCAGTCGCCTTTTCTCCCGACGATAGTAGAATTTTATCTGGAAGTTATGACAGTACAGTGAAGTTGTGGAATGTTCAAAGCGGAACGCTTGAAGAGACTTTTCAAGGGCATACAGATGCTGTTATGTCAGTTGCATTTTCCCCTGATGGTAAAGCCTTATCCGGTAGTGCAGATAATACCATAAGGTTGTGGGATACGGAAAAAGAAATAGACATTTTTTCAATGAATGAGTCAAATAATAGCAATGCTATAGGATTGCTTTATTCAATGGCTTTTTCACCTGAAAATAACCTGGCAGTCTTGGCTGGAAGTCGTGGAAATAGCCCAAAACTATGGAATACCCTAAAAGGTGAGCAAACTGATTCCTTTCAAGGACATACCGATGAGGTTTACCTAGTTGCCATATCGAATGATGGGAGCAAAATCCTATCAGCCAGTAATGATGGCACAGTGAAAGTGTGGAATGTTAAGAGCGGAAAAGCGGCTCACACTTTTCAAGAGAATCAGGTATGGTCAGCCGCCTTTTCACCAGATGCTAGTAAATTTTTAATGGGGGGGGAAAGCATAGTAAAGCTTTTCGATGCCAATAATGGTAAAGAAATTAGTACTTTTAATGGGCATAGTGGGCGAGTTTATTCAGTGGCATTTTCTCCCAATGGTAAAGAAGCATTATCCGGTGGGCATGATGGTACCATTAAAATGTGGAATATTGAATCCGGCGTAGAAACTCACACATTCAAAGCTCATAGTGATGTAGTATCGTCATTGGCTTTTTCACCCAATGGTAATCAGGTGATATCCGGTAGTTATGACAAAACCTTGAAATTGTGGGAGATAACCTCTTCTGAATGTGCCGCATCTTTGTGTATTGAAGGTTTAAACAAAGATAGTTATGAAATAGGCGATAAAGTTGTTGTCAAACTGGAGGAAAGAAAAACCAGTTCGGAATCTGTGGACCTATGGGTTGCTGTTGCGACACCAACAAACGCTTTGTTCTTTATGACTTCTTCATTGTATGAGCCATATTCCATCACTCCTACACCATTTAAAACTTCGGTGAAAAGTTCTAAGAAGATTCACACGTTGCTAGATTTTGAAGTATTACCTTGGATGTTGGAAGGAAACTACACAATTTACGCGCTCTTGGTTGAAGAAAAGAAAAATCCTTTGCAGGATGGAGAAGAAGTTTGGCGTTCGGACCTTGCCGTTGGAAATATGAAACTCGTTATTGATGTTCAATAAAGTGTGAAAATAAATAAAAATGGAGTCCAAAGCTTTAGCAGCACTAACTGACGTTTTGGATTCCAAGTGGATATATTCAATTTTTATGGCAACCTTTTCCATAAGCCGTTTACAGTTTCTACGCGGTGATTTCAGTGGAAAACAACAGCCATTGCGTCCGCCTTGGTCACCGAGTGAAACGGAATTTACAGCCAAATGTGAGCGTTGTAGCGAATGCATAAAAGCTTGTCCTGAGGGCATTTTGGAAAAAGGCCGCGGTGGTTTTCCTCAAGTCAACTTTAAAAAAGGCGAATGTACTTTCTGTGGTATTTGTGCAGATCGTTGTCTAAATAATACGTTGCAACAGATAGAGAATATACCACCTTGGCAAATAAAAGCTTATATAGAAACAAATTGCTTGGCAAAACAAGGTATTATATGTGTGAGTTGCCACGAAAATTGTGAACTTGAAGCAATACAATTTCCATTAAGCCGTCTTGTCGCTGTACCAATGGTAAATCTTGAAGAATGCAACGGTTGTGGTGCTTGTTATCAAGCATGTCCAGTGACAGCAATCACTATTCGGTTCGATTGTTAGAAACCAAGTTTTTTGAAAAAACTTGGTTTCTTTATTTCGGTAAATGGATAAATGAGGAGAATTTAATTATGAAATTTAATCGTCGGGATTTTATCAAGGCAAATGCTGTTGCAGCGACAGCGGCGGTTGCTGGGATAACACTTCCCGGTCAAGTCATTGCGGAGTCAAGCGACGACATTCGTTGGGATAAAGCACCTTGCCGGTTTTGTGGTGTCGGTTGCAGTGTGTTAGTTGGTACCCAAAATGATAAAGTGGTAGCCGTACAAGGTGATCCTGAATCGCCAGTAAACCAAGGTATCTTGTGTATCAAAGGTTACTTCTTACCCAAAATTATGTATGGTGCGGATCGTTTAACTAAGCCACTATTGCGTATGACCGATGGTGAATACGACAAAAACGGTGAATTTACAGAGGTTTCGTGGGATGAAGCCTTTGATGTTATGGCTGAAAAATGGAAACAGGCTCTTAAAGAAAAAGGCCCATCTGCTGTTGGTATGTTTGGTTCTGGACAGTGGACCGTCTGGGAAGGTTATGCAGCAGTTAAATTGATGAAAGCCGGTTTTCGTTCCAATAATCTTGAGCCTAATGCACGTCATTGTATGGCCTCAGCAGTAGCTGCCTTTATCCGTACTTTTGGTGCCGATGAGCCAATGGGTTGTTATGATGATATAGAACAGGCTAATGCTTTTGTGCTTTGGGGTTCTAATATGGCAGAACAGCATCCGGTTCTATGGTCTCGCATCGGCAACCGCCGTTTATCATCTCCGGATGATGTCCAAGTTGCAGTCCTTTCCACATTTAAAAATCGCAATTTTGATTTAGCAGACCTTGGTTTAATTTTTGAACCGCAAACTGACTTAGCTATTCTCAACTACATTGCTAACTATATCATTGAAAACGGTTATGTTGATGAAGAATTTGTTAGCAAGCATGTTAACTTCCACATTGGTAATGCGGATATTGGTTACGGTTTACGGCCCGAACATCCAAAAGAAAAGGCAGCACAAAATGCCAGTAGTGCGGGGGGGTCTATCGAAGCCACGTTTGAAGAATACAAACAATTTGTTGCTGAGTACACGCTTGATAAAACTCACGAACTTTCTGGTGTACCCAAGGAAGATTTACTAGCACTGGCTGAAATTTATGCAGATCCAAGTATTAAGGTGGTTTCTTACTGGACAATGGGTTTCAACCAACATACTCGCGGTACTTGGGTTAATCAAATGTGCTATAACATTCACCTGCTTACCGGAAAAATTGCCAAACCTGGCAATAGTCCATTTTCTCTGACCGGCCAACCAACAGCTTGTGGTACTGCTCGTGAAGTGGGCACTTTCGCGCACCGTCTCCCCGCAGATTTAGTAGTTGCTAAAGAAGCGCACCGCGACTTTGCTGAAAAAATTTGGCAACTGCCAAAAGGGACTATTGGGGATAAACCGGGTTACCACGCTGTTCTACATAATCGTAAGCTCAAAGATGGCGAAATCAATGCCTATTGGGTGCAATGTAATAATAATATGCAGGCGGCTGCCAATATGAATGAGGAAGGGTATCCGGGATATCGTAATCCAGACAATTTCATTGTGGTCTCCGATCCCTATCCAACTCTCACTGCGACAACCGCAGATTTGATTTTACCAACGGCTATGTGGGTAGAAAAAGAAGGGGCTTATGGCAATTCTGAGCGACGTACTCAATTCTGGCGGCAACAAATCAAACCACCAGGTGAATCAAGGTCTGACATGTGGCAAGTGGTTGAGTTTTCCAAACGTTTCAAAGTAGAAGATGTTTGGACAGAAGAACTGATTGCCCAGAAGCCTGAATACCGAGGTAAAACGCTATACGATATTCTATTTGCGAATGGCGTGGTTGACCAATATCCCGTTCAAGATGTAACGGATGAAGACGGTAATACTTATGATAACCATGAAATGGAACTGTTTGACTTTTATATACAAAAAGGGCTTTACGAAGAATATCGCCAATTTAGTATTGCCGCAGACGCGCCTAAGAAGGGCCATCAACTCGCTACTTTTGATCAATATCATCAATCGCGTGGTTATCGTTGGCCAGTGATACAAGGTGCTGAAGGAGAAGAACCGCAAGAAACATTATGGCGTTACAATGCCGAGCACGATACTTTCGTAGAAGATGGTGACATTCAATTTTATGGTAATCCGGACGGCAAAGCAAAAATCTTTGCATATCCTTATGAACCAGCAGCCGAGGTTCCAGACGAAGAATATGACTTGTGGCTATGCACCGGGCGTGTATTAGAGCATTGGCATTCTGCTTCTATGACTCGGCGTGTACCAGAACTTTATCGTGCTTTTCCGGATGCCGTCGTCTTCATGCATCCGGTTGATGCTAAAAAACGAGGCTTACGGCGTGGTATGCCAGCAAAGCTTACAACGCGACGCGGCGAAATTATCGCTAATGTTGAAACACGAGGACGTAATCGCCCACCGGTTGGACTCGTATTTGTGCCTTGGTTTGACGTTCATCGTTTAGTGAACAAATTAACATTGGATGCGACTTGTCCAATTTCAAAGGAAACCGATTACAAAAAATGTGCGGTGAAAATTGAAAAAGCCTAAGTATAAATGTTCAGAAAAATAAATGAAACCAAGTTTTTTCAAAAAGCTTGGTTTCTTATCAGTGGTTTCTGTTTGGTTTCCATGAAAATATTTATATGAAACGCTATAGGCTTACTTCGCTAAACAATCAAGAAGGAGAATACATTTATGAAAAAGTTGTTTCTGTTAAAGTTAGTTCTGGCACTTAGCATAAGTTCTTTATCCCAATTTGCATTTTCAGAATCGGAAATAGTCGATGTAGAATCATTGCGGGATGGCAACGCCATTGAGAACATGTCCGAAAAAGCAGATTGGAAAAAGGTTCCGACTGATTTTCAGAACTTTGAAAGTGCTTATGAACAACAGCCGCCCTTGATTCGTCATTTCATTGAGGGTTATAGGATAACCTCACAACTCAATGATTGCCTGAATTGTCATGAAGAAAGCCATTTTGAAGATGGGAATGGTAATGTTCTAAACGAGATAGACAAGTGGCATTATTTTTGTACTCAGTGTCATGTTTCTCAAATCACTGGTGAACCATTACGAGACAATACTTTTGAAGAAAGTGTTTCAGAATGAATTATTGGTGTTAAAACTTCAGCTATAGATGTTCAGAAAAATAAAAGTTCTCAGACTTGACAGGTTTCCAAAACCTGTCAGGTCTTTAGACAAAAATATTTATCTGAAAAGCTATATAATTTTTCAGAAAAATAATTTCACACGCTAAACCTGACAGGTTTTAAAAACCTGTCAGGTTTGTCGTTTCCATGTATAGAAACTTATCTAGGCACATTATCCAAACTTAATTCAAATGTGTCTGTCACACCATTTACATCAACAGTATAAATACCGGCTTTAAGCCCATAAACATCCAAGGAAATGACTTCTTCAAAAGGCACTAATGCCTCTGTACAAAAATCACCGACTGAATGAGTGTTTATGACCACTTTGAAAAGATTACCCTCTTGTGCGCTATTAATTTTCTCAATTTGCTCGCAGCCATCACGGAAATAGCCGTTGACAATGATATTGACTTGTACAGGAAAAGATTCAAGCAGGTTAATCCTGATATTTTCAACTTGAGCGAGAGGAGCTGACGAAATAGGAGGCGGATTGCTATCCCCACAAATACCCGCATCATAATTTCCAACCGTGCGTAAAATGTCCTCATCGTTAGCTTCAATACGTTGCCCGGTTAATTCACTATCAATCACACGAGCGATCAGTTTATCCAAGCGCGTCACAACATAGCAAGGGACGCTTGGCTCCTTATGTGAATACCCAACGCCGGAATCATCGGTTAAGAAAAGATAACGCCCTTGTGTGAGTACTTCGGCATAACGCATCATAAATTCCGCTTTATCACCAACACCACTGGCTGCCAGTGGATAAATGCGTAGCCCTTTATGCCGCGCAATACGCACCGGGTCCAACATCATCTTTAAATTTTTATCATGCGGAGGGGCATCTGCTACTAAAAACAATATGCGTGCGACATTACCCTGGCTCCATTTGGCTGTTACCGCTTTTTCTAAAGCTTGCTCCATTGCTTCAGGATAATTGCCACCGCCTCTTGCTTTCTGTTCGTTCAACTGGATTTGCATCTCATTAAGTGAATCAGTGAATGCAAAATCCCGCACCACATATTCATCACCGATATCGCGGTAAACCACTAAACCGAAGCGCATAGGAATCTGCTGATGACGAGCTTGCACCGCACTGATGATGTCACGTAATTCAGTAATTATGTAACGCAGTTCATCAAACATACTACCGGTCGTATCAATCACAAACATTACATCTAACGAATGCGGTAAATTTGCCGCCACACCAGGCAACGTGATTGTTAAGCGACGATCTTCAGGTAATTGTTCTAAATCCAGTGTGGTATTCAACACTGAATTGGGTGAGCCTAATTCATCTGCCGGTGCTGCTAAGTGCAAATCAATCTGTGAATTTGTCACCCCATCAAATTTGGGAAATAGGTAAAACCGCCCATCAGTACCAACGTAGGTGTCTATTAGCGGTGCCGAATCTATCGGAGAATTGAGAACCCTTAGACTTGCATTGCTCACACCTTTTCCCGCATCATCAACAATAGACAATGTCACTCTATCTGACATATCAATGATGGGTAAAGAACGATCATCCTGTTGTTGCCTATTTAAATAACCTTGAAAGGCGGCAAAATTCAGATTATCATCAATACCACCGGCTGTCAAGGTGCCGGAAATGGGGATAATCTGGCTATCATCAGGAAATGGCTCTGGTGCCATAATCATCGCATCAGTTTCAGCATATTCTCCATCAGCCGCTATCCAACCACCAGGTGCCGCCATATCAGCAGAACCACCAGAAATAGCTGTCGGAGAAGGTGGGGCAGACGGAGGAGGTGGGGCAGAACTTTCCTCAGTGGAAGAAAATTTATCAGCTCCCCCCTCAGCACCACTACCATCATCACTATCATCATCTCCATAAATGGCACCAACTTCCGGTTCATACGGTCCATCATGAAAGTTTCTTTCTGTGAGCATCAGCGTAGCACTGACATTAGCTACCCAGTTAACCGGTTGCGCGACATCTGAACCCGCCTTTGCTAAAGTAAGATACCACTTGTAAGTGCCTGATGGTATCCCAGTAGGGACTTCAAAGGCAAGGAACTTAATTTCAGGTACGGTTTGGATAAGCCATCCGGTGATTAATGACGCAATTTCATTGCGTGCATTAACCCCTTCAAGACCGAGAGCATACCAATAATAAATGGCACCGTCTGGAAATTGGACACTCAGGTAAACATCAGCCTCTGTCACACCTATTTCATCAGCATTGGCAGCGACAGATAATTCTAATAATTCACCCGCCGCATAAGAGCTTTTGTTCAGTGATAAAGTGAGGCTTTCTGCATAGGCATAGCTAGATAAAACCAGTAGGCTAATGCACAGGGCTTGAGTCAATCGTTTATTGATAAACATTGAAATATCCTTTCATTAATAATCATCATCATTCTTTTCTATAATTCTTCAGATAAATAATTTACTTCGTTGTTTCACTAAAAAAAAACAAGTTTTTTGAAAAAACGTAAACGTAGGTGAATAAAAATTTATTTTTCTGAATATCTAAGTAGGTACGCATAAATATTTTAACATTTTCAATAGGGCTCCCTGCGTGTTTTGGCTGCCCACCAGCCGATGCAAAGGCGTTGCACGAAAACCACCTTGCCCACCCTACAAAATGTTAATAAACTTTTGTGTTCCTACTTATATTATAGTAAAAAATAATCTAAAATTCAAATAACCGGTTTAAAATCAAAGATTTGTAAAGACGTTGTCCACCCTACCTGGCTATTTAGAAAAAACTCTTGACAAAAAATAACCATTTTGTTAATTATGATAAACAACTATTTTCAAGGGCGCACTAGCGAGCGTAGGGTGCGTCCCACGCACCATTTAATTATAGGTGTATTCCTTTATGGTGCGTAGGACGCACCCTACGCTTGCTAAAAATGTTATAATGATATTATATTTCAATATGTTATCGTCGTAATAAAACGACTGCACCCTTATCTAAGAACAATGGGGAACTGATTTTTAAAAAAGTACCTATATAATTTCAAAATCAGCGAGCGTAGGGTGCGTCCCACGCACCATTTAATTATAGGTGTATTCCTTTATGGTGCGTAGGACGCACCCTACGCTTGCTTTCAAAACGGGGATTTCCGTAACTGATATTTTTGAATTTCCATATTGATTAAATTGGTATAATTTTTGTAGAATTATAGATGTTCAAAAAAATAATAGTAGTGGTAAATAAAATGATCAATCCCAAATCACACGATTCGTTGTTCAAATGGCTGATAACGGCTTTTACAAGGGAATTTTTTGAACATTATTTTCCTGATGTCAAGATAGGAGATTATACCTTTATTGATAAAGAGTTCATCAGCAAGTACGAAACTCTTAAGGAGAGTTTGAAGGGCGATCTGTTCCTGGCAATGGAAGTTGAAATTGACGGCATACTCAGGGAAATTGTTATCCAGATCGAGCATCAGAGTGAAAAAGAGGATATTTCAGAACGTGTATTTGAATATTCCTGTTATGCCTGGTTGTTGAAAAAGAAACCCGTCTGGAGCATTGTGATTTACACGGATGATGCAGTCTGGCGGAAGCCGGTTATTGACCGGTTTTGGTACGCCTTTGACAGTCATAACGGAAAACAGTATCATCATTTTGATGTCATCAAGGTGAAAGCAGAAAAGAGTGGCGATCTAATCAAGACGCATTCTTTGATGTGCAAACTGCTGGCACTTAAGGCTGATGACAAGAAAACCAATCCTGATGAATTGGTTTATGAAATATACAGGGCAGCAGCTGCCCTGAAAAATGAACTCACCAATGAGCAATTACTTCTTATTGATCAATGGGTTAGCTTTTACAAAAAAGTCTCTGATCAGAGGCTTGATAGTATGAAAAAGGAGATCAAGATGAGTTTTGTAGAAACCACAATCACTGAACATGTTTTTAATCAGGGATGGATTAAGGGTGCTGCTGATGGCAAAGTCGATGGCAAGAAAGAGGGCAAAGCCGATGGCAAGAAAGAGACAGCAATAAACCTGCTGAAAATGGGATTTGATGTGAAAATCATCAATCAGGCAACCGGCTTGCAAGTAAAAGAAATAAAACAACTGGCAAGTCAGTGAAACAAGATTTCCATCTCGAAGCCTTTAATTGATGGGATGTAATAGATAAAGTGTTCCTTTTCTTACGGGCAAGCCCGATTGGTTGCCCTTTTACAAAAAAGTTATGGTAGGTGTCAGGTTAGTTTATCAAGCACTTTGTTCTTAACCCGACATTTACCTGACGAAATAGCCTTTGTCGGGTTACGTTTTTTTGCGGCGCAAAAAAATCTAACCCGACCTACATGACTGCAACCAATAGTGATCGGAACACTTTTTGCTTAAATAAAACCAATAATTTTTGTATGGTTAAAATTCATAGAAATCTCGTGGGTTTAGCATCAGTTTTTTGTTGGTAAGAAATTTAACTCAGCCAGAAATCCGATTTTTTCCAAAAATCGGATTTCTTTGACGCTTAAAAAAATGTTAAATAACAAAAAGTTAGCAATTTATGCAAAAACTATTCCGAACAGTATTGGACTGCAACCCACCATTCCATAGAAATAGGAGTAAATAAAAGATGAAAATGAAAAGTTACGCTCAAATGAGCCTAGTGCCGGTTTTATTGAGTTCACCCTTGCCACTATATGCCCAGACTGGTGGCAGCCTCAACGCACCGGCTGCTCCAACCGAGCCTGGTAGTGCCATGTTTACGCTTGAGGATATTTACAATCGCCTAAATGACGGTACAACCGGTGCTAAACGCACTGGTTCATTTGTTGAGCCGGGTGCTGGACCGGCGGATAATCTAGGCAAAACGCTAGATGATGTGATGGGAATAGCCCCGGAAAAAGATGATACCGATGGGGCGGCAACCACAGATGTTTTGAAGGATAAAACTTTTTGGGGGTTGAAAAGTGGTGAATGGGGCTTGCAAACTGGCACCGCAACAATCCCATCCTGTACCCCAAATCCAAATGCTACCACCCGGTTCACCGATAGCGGAGGAACCGTAACAGATGCATATACTTGTTTGATGTGGTTGAAGGATGCCAAGTGTGTTGGAAAACAAAAATGGACTGATGTCGATACAAGCGCAAAAGTAGTGACGCTAATAAATAATGCGGACCCAGAATGTACGAATTACACGGATGACACATATACCGACTGGCGATTACCATCATTATCCGAGTTGATTGAACTGTTAACAAGTGGAGCTGAATATTTGGTTAAACCGCTTACACCGTTCTCGGACGTGCAGACGAGCTACTACTGGTCGTTCACTAGCTACTCGGGCAACGCGTGGTACGTGTACCTCGACAATGGCAACGTGTACAACGGCGGCAAGGACAGCACGTTCTACGTATGGCCAGTCAGAGGTGGACAATAGATGATTTGAAGTGCGACCCGTTTGACCCAAAGCCTTTAGAAATAAAGGCGTAAGGTCAGAATTAGGGAAATCCCTAATTTAAATTAAATGATGTGGTAATAGTAAAGCCAGGTAGGTCGGGTTAGATTTTTTTGCGCAGTCATGTAGTCATGTAGGTCGGGTTAGATTTTTTTGCGCAGAAAAAAAACGTAACCCGACATTTCCTATTAATTGGGGTGCATCGGAGATTTCTTTTCCTGATGGGATTGGAAATGAATGAATGTCTACATAGCTAATGAATGTCGGGTTACGTTTTTTTGCGGTGCAAAAAAAGCTAACCCGACCTACATAGCTACATAGCTAATGAATGTCGGTTTTTTTTTTGCGGTGCAAAAAAAAATTGAGGAATGTCGGGTTACGTTTTTTTGCGGTGCAAAAAAAGCTAACCCGACCTACATAGCTACATAGGGGAATGTCGGGTTACGTTTTTTTAGTGACTATTGCCTTAAAGAAGGAAATTAATTTATGTTGTTTAGATTGTGTGTACTTGTTTTATACACATTGTCGTTTTGCGGCAATGGCGGAAGATTTTACCAGCTGGTACGTGGGGTGGTATATTGAGAGGTGATTCAAAAGGTGAGTTTTCGTCGTAAAATTTATGAGCATTATTTGAAGAAGCATTTGTTATAGGCTTGCTGATTCAGACAATAAATAAAGGGGAAAAAATATGGGTGCTTTATCAACCGCGATACCACGAGACGAACGGCAAGCCGTTTTTATTAACACCGAATCTGGTTTAACCGTTCCAGAAATGGCTTTAGACTTCCCCTTGGCAACTCATAGCCAACCAAAATGGGTAACCGAAACAGAATATTGGGAAAATTACTACGACGACCCAAATATCATTTATGAATGGAATAACGGTATTCTTGAGGAGATAGGTGTGTCTGACCAAGAGACAACTTCAATGTTTGAATGGCTTTTTGATTTAGTCGGTTATTATTTGAATACACATCCCATTGGCAAACGGATATTTTTGGAAACAGGATTTAGTTTGCCTTTACCCCATAAAACGGCGATTCGCCGTCCGGATTTAGGGGTGATACTTTACCAAGACGCGGTGCCATACAAACCGCATGATAACTCCTATAAGGGCATTTGTCATTTATGCGTCGAAGCGATTTCTGACTCCCAGAAAAAATATATCACGCAAGATACGGAAGTTAAATTTGAGGAATATGAAGTAGGCGGTGTTCAAGAATACTTCATTCTGTACTCAAAGGATAGCCTTATGGAATTTTACTGTCTTGACAAACATGGCTGCTATGTTCCCATTAAGCGAGTGCAAGGTGATGTGATTCAATCTCAAGTATTACCCGGTTTTCAGTTCAGAATTTCGGATTTAGATGCTAAACCTTCTCCGCAAGAGATGGCTTTTGATCCGGTATATGAAAAATTTGTCATGCCTTATTATCAAGCCGAGAAAAAAGCACGCCAAGCTGCTGAAGAAAAAGTTCAAGCAGAGCAAAAGGCACGTCAAGCTGCTGAAGAAAAAGTTCAAGCAGAGCAAAAGGCACGTCAAGCCGCTGAAGAAAAAACTAAGCGTCTTGAAGCCGAACTAGCGCGTCTTAGAAAACGAACTTAAGACTTTTATGCTTGGTGAATTAGGACTGACAGAATTAAAGAATTTTCTAGTAAAAAAACCTTGAATTATACTGCACACGGGCATAATTTAAACTTTTAGCCAGGTAGCCAGGTAGTTAGGAATGTCGGGTTACGTTTTTTTGCGTGGCAAGCTAACCCGATCTACATAGCTGCGCTTATCGTTTTCATCACCGTCACTTAGAGGAGGTAAAAATATTATTATGGGAAAGTGGCTTGCCGGTAGCATGGATAAATGAAACCGGTCGCCAAATCAGTCGTATTATGGAACGGGCATTAACTTATCGCTGGGCAAGCAACGTATAGTAAAATGTAGGTGGGTGCAGTGAAACTACCCACTCTACGCTTACTAACTCAACATTTTTCAACATAACGGATAACCAAAACAATGCCAAGAAAAGACATTTATCACGATACGGTGAAACGTGCTTTAATTAAAGATGGTTGGACGATTACGCATGATCAATTCAGTTTTAAATTAGGAAAAAAGGTTCTCTTTGCTGATTTGGGTGCAGAACGTGTGATAAGTGCTGAGAAAAAGTTACGAAAAGTTATTGTCGAAGTCAAAAATTTTATTGGACGTTCTCAAGTCAATGATTTAGAAAATGCACTGGGGCAATATGTTTTGTATCATCAAGGACTTTTGGAAGCGAATATAAACCGAGAGTTATATTTAGCGGTTACCAGATCAACCTTTAACAAGGTGTTTCAAATTCCATTAGGTGGTGTTCTGTTAAAAAACAATATTATTCAACTCATGGTTTTTGATGAAGCAAAGGAGGTGATTATTCAATGGCTACCCAGTTAGATTATCCAAAAATTATTAAACAAATTTTGCATGATTATGCAGAATATTATACGCAAGGCGGTGTGAATGTCAAAATCTTGTTTGATGAATCACAACACAGCTACATGTTGCTTGATATAGGTTGGTATGATGATAAATATATTCATAATGCCCCAATCCATCTTGAAATCATCAACGACAAAATCTGGATTCAAAATGACGATACTGAAGAAGGGGTTGCCACCGATTTACTAGAAACAGGTGTTCCCAAAGAACACATTGTCTTAGGTTTCCAACCCGAAAAGGTACGTCCTTATACCGAGTTTGCCGCTGCGTAAAAGGTCCTGTCTGTTCAGAAAATTCAATGGTTTATCGCGCATTTGCCTGGGAATTTTGTGATAATCCAGGTGGGAAACTTTTGGGAAATGCGTTTTTCAGCCACCTGTGCTTATCGTTTTCATCACCGTCACTTAGAAGAGGTAAAAATATTATTATGGGAAAGTGGCTTGCCGGTAGCATGGATAAATGAAACCGGTCGCCAAATCAGTCGTATTATGGAACGTGCTTTAACTTGTCGTTGGTCAACGGTCATGTAGTAACCCGATCAACTTGAACTTTTTATGAAGGAGTATAAACAATGAAACACTTAAAACGATTTAGCAGCATCCTAATGCTGTTCAGCTTAATATCGCTGGAAGCGATTGCCGCCAGCAATATTAATGCTACCGATAAATACGCCTGGAGCGAAAACACGGGCTGGTTAAATTTTCGCCCAAGTTCGGAAAGTGTCACGGTCTATAGTGACCACTTAGAAGGCTATGCCTGGGCGGCAAATATCGGTTGGATTCGGCTGGGCACGTATACCAGTGGTGGCACCCATAATTATGCTAACGATTCTGACACTAACTATGGTGTCAACAATGATGGCTCAGGCACTCTCTCCGGCTACGCCTGGAGCGAAAATGTTGGCTGGATTAACTTCGATTCCTCCAATGGTGGTGGTGTAACTATTGATAGCTCAAGCGGTGATTTTGACGGTTATGCTTGGGCACAAAATGTGGGTTGGATTCATTTTAAAAAGACCGGTAGTCCGGCTTATAAAGTCTCGTATGATGTACCAACGATTAGTATTACAGCTGGTACCACACCAACCGAAGCTGCTACAACCGGGACTTATACGGTTACATTATCGCAGGCTTTACCAAGCGGTCAATCCGTGACCGTCAATTACAATACAACCGGTAGCACGGCAACTGACTCTGATGATTATAGTCTTGGTAGTACCGATGCATCTGTCACTGTAAATGCCTCTGATATCGTAATGCGAATTAAGAGTTAAAAGCCAATAAAAACATAGCTGCAGCGAGTCTGCCGAAGACATGCACCATTAGACCTTTAGAAGAACGAACTTTAGACGCGACCTGAATGTTAGTTTTTTCTTGAATCCAATTGAAAAGAGATTCAATGGGTTGACGAACTCGACTAACAGCCGTTGAAGTTAATTTGTCAAAAAACGACAAATTTTTTTGTCCTTTTTTCTTTTTAACAGGCGTGCAT
>Ga0233403_10000469_pt1 | contig 18798 bp, 14 predicted proteins | sample Na_oxic_1_MG_FD_179866 | JGI IMG/M metagenome (GOLD analysis project Ga0233403, IMG submission 179866) | Seawater microbial communities from Saanich Inlet, British Columbia, Canada - Na_oxic_1_MG | ecosystem: Environmental > Aquatic > Marine > Inlet | place: Canada: British Columbia | collected...
CAAATCTAAAGGTTTGGATTCCAAGACTTCCAAATCTAAAGGTTTGGATTCCAAGACTTCCAAATCTAAAGGTTTGGATTCCAAGACTTCCAAATCTAAAGGTTTGGATTCCAAGACTTCCAAATCTGAAGGTTTGGATTCCAAGACTTCCAAATCTGAAGGTTTGGATTCCAAGACTTCCAAATCTGAAGGTTTGGATTCCAAGACTTCCAAATCTAAAGGTTTGGATTCCAAGACTTCCAAATCTAAAGGTTTGGATTCCAAGACTTCCAAATCTAAAGGTTTGGATTCCAAGGCGTTACGATATGGCAGTGACGCGCCTTTGTTAGAATGAGAAAACGTTTCGGACGGGGTTGCAAACCCCGTCCAACAAAAAAACCGTCCCGCAAACGAACGAAAGATATTTCAAAATAAGGAAAAAAAATTATGTTATTGGAATCTTTTGGCGAAGAGCTGATTTACAACTTTGAACGTGTTGGCAGCTTCGGCAAATTTTATAGCGGTGAATCTTTTCCGGTTGAATATATTATGACAACCTTCTCCTCGGCAGAATTGTCCGAACTTACCTTTGCCAGAGATATTCGCCCGGACAAAATTGACTTTGAACTCCTCATGCAACGTGATATTGATGAAGAACGAGTGCGCCTTGAGATGGAACCCTACTTAAACCCCAGCCCCGACAAATTCACTCCGGCCGAAATCCGTTCCAAAACCGTATTTTTTCCACCCCTACTCGCTGCGATTGTGCCTACTAAAGGTAAAGCAATGGAAGCATATTATAGCAACGAGCAAAGCGATATTGCTCTTAACAATAACAAAGAACACGTTATTCGGGAATGGCCGGGATTATTCAAACTTACCTACTTTTCTAGCACCAGTCCCCATGCCTATCGACTTCAAATCAATGCCGGCGAAGATAACCAAAACCGAGAAGTTGGTGTACAATGCGAACCGGTAAAACTAGAAGTTCGTATCGCAAAGGGCAATCAATATGGTTCTAAACTGGTAATTATTGACGGCCAACACCGACTCTTTACCCTCATAAAAGTCTACGAAAAGTACCCAGAATTACTGGAAAACCTTGGAGTACCAGTTTGCATCTTATTTGCCCCATTCGCAACGGTTCAAAAAAATCAAGAATATGCCCCATATAGAGTACCTACTGTCCCGGAAGTATTTCGCCATCTCTTTGTAGATGTCAACAATACCGCCAGACAAGTCGGTGGACACTTCAACATCCTACTTTCCGATGACACCATTGGCAGCATTGCCTGCCGCAAATTTTGTGACTATATCCTCAATAACCGTGGTGGCGAGGGTTTAGCTGTTATTGAATGGAATACCAAAACTAAGAGAGAATCAACCAAAATCATTCGCGCCTACTCTATCACCAGTATCGGTATTATTAATAAAGCATTCGATGATAGCCTCGGCAACCGAAAATTATTGATAAAATACGTGCTGAAACTTGATAGCGTGAAAACGGCTCTTTACCCAAACGGTGATGGCGAAGAAACCATTTTAGATTATCCCCTAGTTAAATGGAATAAATTCTCTCTGAGCCAAAAAAATGTCCTTGAAGAACAAGTTAAAAAATACCTGATTCCTTGTCTTGATAACATCTTTTTTGGTACCAATGAATTTGCACGGGCTTTTGAGATTTTTTGCGATGAATTAAATAAATTAAAAGAACTCGCCACCAGTGAAGAACCAGATGCCATAGAAGCACGGCAAGTAATGAATCAAATTCTTGATTATATGCCGATTGCGGAAGGCAAATCATTTGATAGTGCCCACTTGGTTTGCCGCAATTTCGAGTCAAAAGTCAAGAAAATCAAAAACACTCAAATTTCACCCATGATCCAATATGCCTTGTTTCAAAGCGCAATGCTTGAGGCATGGGTACAAATATTAGATATTGCTCGCACTTACGTTTCGGAACCACAAGATGTTACCAAAGGATTTATCAAATTGTTAGATTTAGCCCTTGCTAACAATGGGCAATTTTTTACGTTTGACCAATTGTATATGCAGCACACCGTTTTCTCTGGCACCCGCATTCTTGTCCGCCAAGACACTCGCAAAATCCTTACTCAATTACTGGTGGCACATCTCGTTAACCCCTTCAACGCTCAACAAGTTTGTGAAGAAATCGGTATCGCCAACCCGGATTTTCAAAATCTTAACATTAAGTTCCAAAAAAAGGGCAAAGCTGCGGCTTCCGAATTTCCCAAATACTATGAAATAGCCCGCAAAAGAATTTTCAAAGCCAACTATCGTGTTTATTTATCAATTGACGGTGCTGAACGCGCCGAGTTAGCAGAAGCCGAAGACGAACAAAAACGCCATTTGCAAGAAGTAAAAGAAGGCAATCGTGCCAAAACCGAAGTATCCGACAGATTTGATATCTTAGTAGACAAACATGTCAAAGCAGATGTAGAACTTGCCACAATGGCACTCAAAAACAACCTTGAGGAAACTGATGTTACTCCGTAGCCTAAAAGGTAAAACGGTATAAACCAATCAGGTAGGTCGGGTTAGCTTATCAAGCTTCGCGCGATAACGTAACCCGACATTTATCGATTCAAATACAGCTTTGTCTACTTTATGGGCCTTGGTTTCAGCGCAAAGTTAAGCAAGCTATTTGTTGTATTTGAATTTGGGCCAGAGTTATGATTAAACCTATCAAAATCAAGTAACCTGACTCCTTGATTATTACACTTTTTTTAATTTTAATGTACTTCTACATCTAGGAAAATTTTTACATCCCCAGAACTTACTGCCAATATTTTGTCCCTTTTTACTGGTTCTCAAAACCATTTTTATACCACATGATGGGCAAGTTGGAGTTAAATAATCACCCTTTATTATTTTACCCGGAAGTTTTTGCTTGCTTTCCTCTGGCATCACTTTTGTTAGTAATGTACTTCTGCATCTAGGAAATTTTTTACATCCCCAGAACTTACTGCCAATATTTTGTCCCTTTTTACTGGTTCTCAAAACCATTTTTATACCACATGATGGGCAAGTTGGGGTTAAATAATCACCCTTTGTAATTTTATCCAGGAGTTTTTGCTTGCTTTTCTCTGGCATAACTTTTATTAGGTTTAATAATTCTATGCCTGAAATGAGTTTTAAGTTTTTATTCTTGCTAAAATCTTTGGCTTCAATTGTAAAAGCTCCTGATGTAATAAAAATACCTAATGGTGTTTGTTCAGCAGCCATGACACCATATAGTTCACGAATTGGTTTAACACCAATTTTATTGGTGTTCCATGCTTTGCATTGGACAATACCATAGGGTTTATTTAATGAATAACTTTCTTTAAATAAATTGATATCTACTCCACCATCAGCTCCGAACCTTGTTAATTTCGTTTCATACCCTTTTTCTTTATAGTATTCAGAGCAAAGCTCTTCAAAATATCTCCATTCTAAAGATTTTATTAATTCAAGAGACCATATTTCATTCTTTACTTTAAGCTCATTCTCTACATTCGTTGATGTTGAATCCGTTCTATAATTTACTGTAAACTCATACTCTACATTCGTTGATGTTGAATCCGTTCTAGAATTGTTTTTATCTTTATCATTTCTATATAGATTTTTTTCAGAGATATGATCTGTTTTATATGGTTGATATTCTTGTTTATACTCCGTTGTTGTATTTTTCTTATGTTTCGAAAAAAAGAATGGCAAGCTCAAAAGAATTAAACCAATAATTAAACCAATAATTAAACTCTCCAAAAAGCCAGTGACTACATCTGGTTTAGTAAGTATGATATATACAACAAAAACCAATATTGCTACAAATAAATTTCCTTTAAGGTTGCGTCTTCTTTTCATTATTTATTATTTGCTCACATTTTAAGAACCAAAAGCCTAACTACAAGTCCCAAAAAGGTGTATTCTAATACACCACTTCAGGTGTACAACTAACTATTTTAATAAATTTTCACCTCTGAGTTAATTTCATCTAAGAAAATAGACACCAATAAAAATAGGTTATTTCTACAGAAGTTTAATAAAGTTTAATTAATTGGCAATTAAGCCAAAAAATTTTATCTTTGCGACGGCAGATTCTAACATGAAGTCAGGTAGGTCGGGTTAGCTTATCAAGCTTCGCGCGATAACGTAACCCGACATTTATCTTAAATATACCTTTGTCGGGTTACGTTTTTTTGCTTCGCAAAAAAATCTAACCCGACCTACTTGACTTGGCTAACCATTTTAATAGAGTTATCACTTTTGAATGTTGGAGTTCGCAAGCGAACGAAAACCTACGCGCTTTTCCCCCTTGATGCCAAGCTTCATTCTCACAATGTTTAGTCAGGTAGGTCGGGTTAGCTTATCAAGCTTCGCGCGATAACGTAACCCGACATTTATCTATTCTAAATATACAAAAATGATTGTCATAATAATTACAAGAAATGGTGGGGTTCGCTATTGTTCCTGCCAGACATTGGAACACAAGCAATATAGCAAGTTATAATTGATAATTACATTTATAAATTAACAATCAAAACAATAATCACACAGAATATTGACTCATCACAACACTATAAAGAAGATGACAAACCAATCAATTTCCTAAACTTATACCAATGCGAGATGCCGTTTCTATCCAAGGATGATCAGAAGGAACCGTTTTACGATTGCCGACAACTTTTTCTAACGGTACCGGTTCAATATAATCGCCCCGAACTGCCACCATTACTCCATATTGTTCTTCTTGGATCAAGGAAACACAAGCGGTTCCCAAGCGAGTGGCTAATAAACGATCTGCCGCTGAAGGTGTTCCACCACGTTGCAGATACCCTAAAATCGTGACTCGTGATTCTAAACCGGTTAGATTTTCGAGTTCCGTAGAGAGATAAAGGATATTGTCAGTCCGCTGATTTTTTAATTGGTTTAGTTTCAGCTTAACCTCTTTCTTGTCTTTTTTAGTTTCAGCCTGTTCCTTGCTTTCACTTAAATCCCGCATAATCTCAGCATTTTCTTTTGACATTGCGCCCTCGGCAATCGCAACAATGCTGAAATTTTTCCCATACCTACAACGTTGCCGAACGGCATCGGCAACTACATGAATATCGTAGGGCATTTCCGGGATCAAGATAACGTTGGCACCACCAGCAATTCCCGCCCCCAAAGCTAACCAGCCGGCATTGTGTCCCATAATGCCGACAACAATAATGCGATGATGACTGTGAGCGGTGCTATGCAAACGATCAATTGCTTCAGTAGCGATACCTTGTGCCGTGTCAAAGCCAAAGGTAATGTCAGTCATGGCAATATCATTATCAATCGTTTTAGGCAGAGTAATGATATTCAAGCCTTTTTGCGCCAAACGAAACGCATTTTTCTGGGTACCGCCACCACCAATACAAACCAACACATCCAAATGATGTTTGTGATAAGTGTCAACTATGGCATCAGTCATGTCCAATATTTTGTCCCCCATAGGCATACGGTGGGGTTTATCACGACTGGTGCCTAAAAATGTACCGCCAACAGTCAAAAGTCCGGTAAGTGCTGTCTCATCCAAGCGCACAGTTCGATTTTCCACCAAACCACGAAATCCATCACGAAAACCGACAACCTGCATTCCATAAGAGCCAAGGGCACTTTTGCCCACCGCCCGAATAGCAGCATTAAGTCCAGGGCTATCACCGCCGGCGGTTAATATACCAACTGATTTTGCCATATTAAATAAGTTCCTTAACTTGCAATTTTAAATTAATTAAATATTTACCAATACCTTCGCCAATGCCAAAATTTGGGGTGAAGGGAATGAGGTACGATTTCCCGAAACCTATATACCATGATGGTTTCGGGAAATCCGCTTCGCGCAATGAACGAAACAACTATCTAATTGGCGAAGGTATTGATTTACGAGAGATCATTAAAAATATATACCAAAGGCAACCACAAGGGATTGCCCCTACAATATTCGCATGTAGGGGCAATTCCACGCGCAAGCCCAATGCCATTAAGTTAAGCTTTGGAGTCCAAACCTTTAGATTTGGAAGTATTTTTTGGAGTCCAAACCTTTAGATTTGGAAGTATTTTTTGGAGTCCAAACCTTTAGATTTGGAAGTATTTGATATTTAAGCTAAATAATCCAAAGTCTTACGGTTTGGACTCCAATAAATATTCCTTAACTTAATGGCATTGACGCGCAAGCCCCATCGGTGGTATATTAATTATTTGGAGTTGCCTTATTATGTTTTGATATGATTAACAATTTCCCCTTTCCCTTTAAGCCTTTAATTCTTTGCGTTTTGAATGTTCCATCTTAAGTTTAATGTACTCACTTTTTCCAAGGTCAATAACATCTACGCCCAATTCTGCCAGCATCTGCTGTTTCTGTTTTTCCATCACAACTATTTCTGCTATTGAATATGTTTGTTTTTTTATAAGTAGTCCTATCACAAAAAATAAACTGCCTAATAATTCAATCATCGCTGAGGTGAGTAGGAGTAAACGGTATTTTACCATTCGTGGGGGAATGCCAAAAATAGTACCCATGCCAATAAAGAGTGGGTGCATGACCGATTCCGGGTTGATAGCCGCTAAATCCATATTCCCCAAATTTTTAATCATGGCATTTTTGTGTTCAATAGCACTAAGGTAGGTGGCATGGTTGTCAATGATTGTTTCATGTTTGGCCATTTGCGATTCAAGAGATTGGATTCTTGGACAGTATTTTTTGTGATACCACGAGGTGCCGGGACATACCCCGCCTAATTGTGAGCGAATAGTTTTACCAGTGTGTTGTCCCAAGCTATTTTGGGCGGGGGCAGCCCATAGCTTATCAAGTTGTGTCTGTAACTGACTCATTTTGGATTGCCCCTCATAAACCATGCTTGAATTAGCATATTGGGAGAGCCGTTTAACTTCAGCGTTGGCATCATCAATCCCAGTTTGCACGGCGCGTGCTTGGGCACTCCTTTGAAACGCTTGATTTTCATAATTTTGTGTTACGACAAGCGTGAACCCCCATCCTGCCGCCCAACTTATAAGGGCAAGAATAATGTAGAATGCCAGAGAGACAAAGCCGGCGACGGTAAATATGCCAATTGCCTGCTTAATTAAAAAAGCCCCTAAAATCAAACAGATTATTTTAGAAATATCAAGTCCAATGCCAATAGCCCCATAACTGTATTTGTACAATGGGTAATCACCGGCGAGACTGGTGTAGAGTTGGAAATTTAGAAAAAAGCCTAGCAGAATAAAAAATAGTCCCATAGCAATGAGTGAAAGTCGTAGCCCTTTGCCCATAATTAGTTCTCCTTTTAATGTGACTACTCAGGGCAACCATAAAGGATTGCCCCTACAATATCCAATCAGCCTGATTTTTTTAAATAGGGAACGTGCATGAAACAACCTAGGAAACGTAAGTAAGGGCAACCACAAAGGATTGCCCCTACAAATCATAGCAAAACGTAGGGGCACGTATGGTTGCCCAAATTATTTCACGCACATTCCTAGGGTAACTATAAAGAATTGTCCCTACAATATTTAAAAAAAGGGGCAATCCCTTGTGGTTGCCCTGAGTAGTTACCTTTTTATTTTGTAAGTATAGACTTTCAGAAAAATGTTTGAGGCCAAACCTCCGAGGTTTTGGAAACCTCGGAGGTTTTTCGTGTAATATACCAAACAAAACGTTTCAAAATTACATCCGTCTCCGATAACTTTTATAAAGCCTCATAACTTTTGCTACATAATTTTTGGTCTCCCGATAAGGCGGAATTTTATTGCCATAACGTTTTACGGCATTTTCACCGGCATTATAGGCAGCTAGTGCTAACCTCATGTTATTATGAAACATTTTCAATAAATAGCGCAGATAACGTGCGCCTCCATAAACATTAGAAGTCGCGTCAGTGCGATCACGTACCCCAAAACGTTTTGCGGTTCCCGGCATTAATTGCATTAAACCCACTGCCCCTTTTGGTGAAACGGCTCTTGGATTGTAAGCCGATTCGGTTTGAATAACGGCATGTAATAACGCTGGTTCTAAACGAACACTGGTTGCAACATCTTGTATCAAGGCTTTATAATTCTTGTGTTTTCGATGTAGGGGACTCGAAGGGCTTTTGTCAATATCACTCAACTCACTTCTCAACTCATTTTCAAGAGAACTCGAAAACGGTGACACACTAGCACCACTTTGATAAATCAATTTGTAGCGTGAATGTTTGGGCTTATCAGTGAGGTGGACAACTCCTTTTGAATCCACAAATCTAAAAACCTTCACGGTAGAAACAGTATTTGTCTTTCGAGCCGTTGGTTTGTGAACCTTGGCTGGTACTTGGCGGGTGGACAATTTGTTGGTGTAAACCAGTACACCGTCATCATTACGATAGCTATAAATATCACCACCCGATACCGGTAACGTCAAACTTAAACCTAACAATATCACTCCTAATCTGAGGAATTTGATAACACTATTCAGTCTTTTCATCAAAATTTTGCCATTGGTGAATGTAAATAAACCCACAATTAACGTGTACAAAGATTCCAAAGCTTGGGCATTGGATTGATAAAACCACTTTTTGCGAATCCTTTGCATCAGCTCTGAAGCACGATTATTAATTATAACTATAAAAAGTTTTTCAAAGAAATATTTTAGCAATTCTTCAACGAAACAATCATTCCAACTTTTTGGTAAAATGGAATTATATCAATTTATTATGAAGAATAGCTAAAGTTTTACGTTAACTGTAAGCCATTGATTTTTCGGGTTCCCTAGTTTCAACCCTCATCGTTATATACGTAGGGTGGGTAGAACGAACCCCACCATTTGGAGGCTCGGTGGGTTTCGTTTCACTCTACCCACCCTACCAAAAAAATATTTTAATTAAATAGCTTTAACCATTTATACCGTAAACCATTACACTAAATAATAAATTAATAAATGTATAAATACTTAAATAATGTGCATTGCTCAGATGCCAATAACGAATAACTGAAATGTCAAGCCCCGTTTACCAAGTTTTTTCTGGATATATACCAAATCCTTTTTTTAAGGCTTTCCATGATTTTGTTAAGATTGAATCACTCGGTAGTATTGTATTAATATTAGCAGCATTGTTGGCTTTGCTAATAAGTAATTCATCATGGGAGCATTTCTATGCTGCATTACTGCATACTTCCATTGAAATTAGTTTTTTGAATACCGAGATAAAACCACTGGAATTTTGGATTAATGATGGATTGATGGCAGTGTTTTTTTTGGTAGTGGGTATCGAATTGAAGCGTGAAATGCTTGATGGTGAATTGTCCAATTTTTCACAAGTAGCTTTACCGACACTGGCGGCAATCGGTGGCATGGTTTTACCGGCATTGATTTATGCCGCCTTTAACTGGAATAATTCAACCGCACTGAATGGTTGGGCAATCCCTTCAGCCACAGATATTGCTTTTTCAGTAGGGATATTGACGTTGTTGGGCAAACGTATTCCCCTGTCCTTAAAAATTTTTTTAATAGCATTGGCTATCATTGACGATTTAGGAGCCATCATCATTATTGCATTGTTTTACTCCGAAGAGTTTAATTTGTATTTCTTGACTTATGCAATATTGTTATTGGCGGTACCGGCACTAGCAAACTTTTTAGGGGTTGTTAAGCTCAGAGTTTACCTTATTATTGGTGTACTTTTATGGTTCTTGGTTCTTAAATCTGGAATACATGCAACTCTCGCTGGAGTCCTTTTGGCATTTTTTATTCCAAGTGTGCCGGGAAAATACGGTCACAATTTGTTACATCGGCTTGAGGAAACTTTACATCCATGGGTAGCTTATGGAATTTTGCCCTTATTTGCATTTGCCAATGCTGGGGTATCTTTTGAAGGTATGACACTAGGTGTGCTTTGGGAACCCATACCTTTAGGCATTATACTTGGCTTAGTTTTAGGTAAATCAATTGGGGTTTTGGGGTTTAGTTGGCTAACTATCAAACTTGGAATCGCACTATTACCGGATAAATCTAACTGGACGATGGTTTACGGTGTGGCTATACTTTGTGGGGTTGGCTTTACTATGAGTTTATTTATAGGCTCTTTAGCTTTTACTGAAGCCGAATCTATAAATCAAGTACGCCTTGGGGTGTTGCTTGGCTCCCTTATCTCAGCACTTGGTGGTTATCTAGTTTTGTTATATGCCACTGCCAAAAATGGAAATCCGATTTTTTCAAAAAATCGGATTTCTAATTGAACATAATGTAGGGATCCTAAAGCGTTAGCGTATTTACCGCCGCTATGTCTTGGTATCTAATTAACAATTAGTAAATGAGAATATTAAAAATGGAAATTGGTAATAAATAAATGAAAATACTAGAAAAGGCAATACACCGCCATGCAGCGCGGCAACAAATTGACACAGTTCAAAACTCGACTACTGAAGAAAATTGGTGGGAATTAGTGCAAGCGTTCTCTTTCAATGCCTTTAAAAGCTTTCTCGCCATACTTTTGTTAGTTCTAGTCATATACGCGATTATTGAATTGTTCCGTTACGATATGGTCATTGAGGCGTTTGAAACGCCGTTTAATCTCGCCAGAGAACAAGGTTATACCGGTACAGTGGTTGCCCACCGGCTCCAGAATGACATGACCGAAATACGCCATAAATTGAAAACGCCCTCGATACCGGCAACCGAAGGGGTAGCAGCCATTCAATTTGCCGAACTGACTCAGCCACCAGAAATTGACGTGCCTTCTATTGGTTTATCCCTAAACACTATCATCGCTCAACTTAGGAAAATGTTGGGTGTCAAGCATCGTCGTGTTAGTGGCGATATTGTGATAAGGGATAACAAAATGTACCTTACCCTCCGTATCACTTCACAACCGGTTTTTAGAGTTCATAGTGATAATGTCACAAATCCAGAACCACTTATTATGAGAGCCGCCCAACATATTCTCAACGTATTTGAACCGTTGACAGTTGGACTCAATTATTGTGTTAATGGCAAGAACAGTTCCCTTAATTCACTGATTAAAGAGAACCGCCACTACCAAATTTCTAATGCCGACAAAGCGATTGGTTTAATGCTGGAAGGTTGCTTGTTAAAAAATCAGCAGGAATATGAGAGAGCCATAAAAAAATTAGTTCAAGCTGAACAACTTGATCGCAAAAATCCGGTTATTTCCCATATAACCGGCGATACTTTGGTAAAACAAGGCAAACCAAGCCAAGCCATTAATGAGTATAAAAAAGCTCTTAAATATGCTCCCACTTATGGTGGAATTCAGACTCAATGGGCACGAGCCCTTGTTGCGCTTGGAAACACTAATGAAGCCCTCGCAAAATATGAACAAGCCGCTGAAAATGATCCGGATAATTATTGGATTTACCTTGATTGGGCTATCCAATTAGCAGAATTGAAACGAGTGGATGAAGCTGAAAATAAATTGGCTTTAGCACAGCAAATCAATCCAAGTTATGCGTTGACTTATGCTACATGGGGAAATGTACTGCTCAACAAACGTAATAACCACAAAGAGGCTAGTGATAAATATGCTATGGCTTTGGAATTAAATGGCAATCTTGCTTGGGTTTATGGCAATTGGGGACAAGCACTGCTCAAGCAAGACAAAGATAAAGAAGCCATTGTGCAATTTGAAAAAGCCGTGAATTTAGGTGGTGGAACCGCTGCGACTTATGGAAACTGGGGATTGGCTCTTGTAAAGCTTGGCAAATATGAGGAAGCTATTGTCCAATACCAAAAAGCCGCTAGAAAAAATACTGGTGAATCATGGATTTACAAAGGCTGGGGTGATGCACTGTTTATGCTAAAACAGTATGAACAAGCCATGCTCCAATATGAGACGGCAATGAAATTGAACCCGGATGATTGGTATCCTTACTATCTCACCGGAAAAAGTTTAACCGAACTAAAACGATATGAAGAAGCGATTAGCCAGTATAAAGAGGCATTGAAATATAACGAGACACACGTTTGGAGCCGTATCAAATTGGGACATGCTTTGATACCGGCTAATAAACTTGAAGATGCCCTTGCTCAATGTGAAACCCTCTTAAAATCGAAATTGGTTTCTGATAAGAAGAGTAAGGCTGGTGTTCAGGCTCTCTGCGGTTTGGTGAATCTTGGACTTGAGCAACCTCAAAAGGCACTTGAGAGATGTGAAATTGCAATAGAGCTAAATCCAGATGATGCGTTGGTATACCAGTGCTTGGAAAATGCTTTGCTCAAGCGGGGTGAACCGGATGCGTTTGCGAAGTATGAAACTTTTGTCGAAAAAAGTACGAATGAAAACTTAAAGGGGCATTATTACTATAATTATGCTTTAACATTGGCAAAAGATAAACGATACCAAGATGCCATTGTCCAATACCAAAAGGCGGCAGAATTCAATTTAAACGAAGCCTCCTTTTATGGTAACTGGGGTAATGCGTTGTTACAAAGTGACGACTATGAAAAAGCCATTGTTCAATACCAAACTGCTCAAAAGCTTGAGTCTAATATTTACTGGATTTATGCTAATTGGGGAATTGCATTGGGTGAATTGAAACAGTTTGAAGCCGCTATATCTAAATACCAAAAGGCATTAGAAGTTGAGCCGATTGCTTGGGTTTATTATCAATTAGGGAAAACGCTAGTTCAATTGAAACAACATGAACAAAGCATTGTGCAATACCAAAAGGCACTGGAATTAGAACCTAATAAACGGCTTTATCACTATGCATGGGGCAAAGCCTTATCTGAACTTGGGAAATTTGAAGAAGCTATTACCCAATATCAAAAAGGGTTGGAAATAGAGCCTACACATGTTTGGAGCCATATTTGGTTGGGATATGCTTTGATAAAGGTTAAAAAATTTGAAGAAGCATTGACACAATGTGAAGATATCTTGAAGTTAACCCCAAAACTCGCAACAGTAGAGGGAGCAGCTCAAGCCCTTTGTGGGTTAGCACTGGTTGGGCTTAAACAACCGAAAGTCGCTCTTGAAAAATGTCAAACGGCTTTGCAGGTATATGAAAAAGAAGATTGGGGTTATTGGTGTTTAGGAAATGCCCAAATTGCGTTAAAAAAACCGGCTGAAGCGGCAGAACAATACGAAGCCGCAGTGAAATTAAAACCGAACAAAGCCTTTTATTACTTAAAATGGGGACAAGCCCTCGTTGAATTGAAACAAAACGAAGCTGCTATAACGCAATATGAAAAAGCGGTGGTGTTGGACAACGATGGCTCCATTGGCAAACAAGCTCAAACTCATATTGAACAATTGAAGGCAGAATAGTTTGTTTTTAGGGCAACCATAAATTTTAGGGCAACCATAAAGGATTGCCCCTACCAGATTCGATGATATGTAGGGGCAATCCCTTGTGGTTGCCCGTCGTCTTCACGCAGAATAAACAAAATGATACATCTTGGCATCGTAATGGATCCTATTGATCAGATAAAGGTTTCCAAAGATAGTAGTTTTGCCATGCTCTTAGCAGCACAGGCTCGTGGCTGGCAACTCAGGTATATGGAATTAAGTGACTTATGGCTACGTGATGGAAAAACTTATGCGACGATGTATCCATTACAAGTGCGCGATGATCCTGATGATTGGTATACGCTCGCACAGCCACAAATTGCTCCCTTAAGTACTTTATCTGTTGTCTTGATGCGGAAAGACCCACCATTTAACTTGGAATATATTGTCACCACCTATTTACTTGAGACTGCGGAAGCAGCCGGTACTTTAATCGTAAATAAACCGCAAAGTCTCCGCGATGCCAATGAAAAATTGTACACGGCTTGGTTTTCACATTGCTGTGCGCCAACTTTAGTAACATGTTGTATATCACGCTTACGAGCTTTCTTACGAGAACAAAGGGAAATTATCCTTAAACCATTAGATGGTATGGGTGGCAAATCCATTTTCAGGCTCACCACTGATGATGCAAATACCTCCGTGATTATCGAAACCATCACCGAACATGAGCAAAGATTTGTGATGGCACAACGATTTATCCCGGAAATTACGAGTGGAGATAAACGCATTTTGCTGATAGATGGTGAGCCAATACCGTATGCTCTCGCTCGCATTCCCGCCGCCGGGGAAATTCGTGGCAATTTAGCCGCCGGTGGGCGTGGTGAGGGGGTTGCACTAAGCCAACGTGACAAGTGGATTTGTGAACAAGTTGGCCCGGTATTACGTAAAAAAGGCTTATTATTCGTTGGTTTAGATGTTATAGGCGACTTTCTCACCGAAATTAATGTCACCAGTCCCACTTGCCTCCGCGAATTGGACCAAATTTATGGTTTGGATATCGCCGGAAAATTGATGAATGTTATTGAAGAGAAACTTAAATAGATGTTTGGGAGTACAACGAATTTGGAAATAAACGAATTTAAACCCCCTCGCTTCATGCACATTTTTTTGGCACAGATAAATTTTTAATGTTTATCCGTGGCTATTTCGGTTCAGCTCGAATCTGAAGCCCAATTCGTTTATTTCTAAATTCACTGTACTTAACCGTGAAAATGGGAATACGCCCGGAATAAAGGAAAATTTAAATATTATCTCAGCAACTATAGATTGAATAAATTTATGGAAAACAACACAATACACTTCACTGAATTATTGTTAGACATTACTTTGATGCCCCTTATTGCATTTTTGGTGGGGCTATTGCTGGTTTTGATGATGCGTAGAGTTCGGGCTAAGATTGAACGGCGGGTTGGCCCACCCTTTTGGCAGCCAGTATATGACATCATCAAACTGTATGGTAAAAAAACTCAGATTTCACATGGTTACATGCACGACATTGCCGTTATGATGTTGTTAGGCGGTTATATCGCCTCGGAAATATTTTTGCCGGTGCCGGGCATGGACGGATTAGCTCGTCACGGTGACTTAATTGTTTTGATATATTTGTTAATGGTGCCAATGCTTGGCATGGCATTGGGTGTGGGCCAATGTGCTAATCCCAACGGCTCAATTGGCATTTCGCGTGCTCTATCATCCATGTTAGCTTATGACGTACCATTTATTATCGTAATCGCCGGTGCTGCCATCAGTTATGGCTCAACTGACTTAATCCAAATCATTGCAATCCAACAACAAGGTGGCCCGGCGACGTGGGGAATATTAAGTATGCCCTTATTAGCCATCGCGGGCCTTATTTCTATGTATGCGATGTTAGGCAAAGAGCCGTTTGAGATTTACGTGGCACCGGCTGAAATTGCGACGGGGCCAATGGTTGAAATGAGCGGTAAATATATGGGAACATTATTTGTCATGCAATGTTTTCAGCTTTATACAGTAGGCGTTTTGTACACAACCCTATTCCTTGGCGGTGGTGAAAATTGGTTAACTTTTTTGGCCAAGGTTTTTGGCGTAGTATTTATATGTGTTGCGATTACGAATGTATTTGGTCGCTATCGCACGGATGATGTCATTCGTTGGATCTGGAAATGGCCTACCGGAATTGCCTTGCTAGGATTGGCGGTAGTCATGTTAGGTCGTTGATTAATTAAGTAAAAACTACAAGGATTGTATATAAGAAGGGATTTATCAATACCTTCGCCAATTTGATATTTGTTTCGTTCATTGCGCGAAGCGGATTTCCCGAAACTATTATATTACTTGGGTTTCGGGAAATCGTACCTCATTCCCTTCACCCCAAATTCTGGCATTGGCGAAGGTATTGATTTATAAGAAGGGATTTATTATCTGACAAAACGATAATCGAAGACATATCTTGATTATATTACCGTTATTGATAATCGAACTCAGCCAGAAATCCTATTCTTTCAAAAAATAGGATTTCTTTGAAGCTTTAAAAATATTAAATAACAATATGTTAGCAATTTCGGTAAAAACTGTTCCGATCACGATTGTTTTGAAATCCTTTATTATATCAATACCTTCGCCAATTTGATATTTGTTTCGTTCATTGCGCGAAGCGGATTTCCCGAAACCCCGATATTACTGGGTTTCGGGAAATCGTACCTCATTCCCGAAACAACAAATTTTGACATTGGCGAAGGTATTGTATATACAATCCTTGTAATTATTGTTTGGGTAGCGAAAAAAACTTGACCGGTTTCAAAAACCAGTCAGGTTTATACTGCTACCTTAATTTGAAAGTCTACTACACCGGAGAATTGTCACTATGACTCGCATGGTTAACTGCGTAAAATTGGCCCAAGAAGCTGAAGGTTTAAAAGTTCCCCCTTATCCCGGTAAACTTGGCAAAAAAATTTATGAAAACATTTCGGCAGAAGCATGGCAAATTTGGCAAAAACATCAAACCATGCTGATTAACGAATATCGTTTATCACCTGCCAATCAAAAAGATCGCAAGATGCTTGAAGAAGAAATGGAAAAATTCCTGTTTGAAAAAGATGCCGCCCCTCCACCGGACTTCGTTCCGCCCACAACTTAAACCTTGGAATCCAAACCTTTAGATTTGGAAATCTTGGAATCCAAACCTTTAGATTTGGAAATCTTGGAGTCCAAACCTTTAGATTTGGAAATCTTGGAGTCCAAACCTTTAGATTTGGAAATCTTGGAGTCCAAACCTTTAGATTTGGAAATCTTGGAATCCAAACCTTTAGATTTGGAAATCTTGGAATCCAAACCTTTAGATTTGGAAATCTTGGAGTCCAAACCTTTAGATTTGGAAATCTTGGAGTCCAAACCTTTAGATTTGGAAATCTTGGAGTCCAAACCTTTAGATTTGGAAATCTTGGAGTCCAAACCTTTAGATTTGGAAGCCCACCATAGACTTTAGGTGGGCACTTGCCCACCTACATTTTTATAGAAAACACAGATATGCGTCGTCCCTATTGGATTCCCAATAATGCCAGCCCTCACGATTTCCCCCCCATAGAAAATGCTTTGGAACACCCCGACGGATTACTGGCTGTTGGTGGCGATTTAACCCCCCAACGTTTAATCGTGGCTTATCGCCGTGGAATTTTTCCTTGGTATAATGATGATCAACCTATTTTATGGTGGTCACCAAGTCAACGTCTGGTATTGTTTCCGCAATCTTTAAAAGTATCCCGTAGTTTGCGTAAAACTATTCGTAAGGGAAAGTTTAAAGTTACTATGGATCAGAATTTTCGGGAAGTAATTAAAGAATGTGCTGGCCCTCGCCGTCACCAATACGGCACTTGGATTACTGAGGAAATGCAAGAAGCTTATCATCAACTGCACCACTATAATTTTGCCCATTGTGTAGAATGTTGGCATGAAGGGCAATTGGTTGGGGGTTTATATGGTGTAACTTTGGGGAAAGCTTTTTTTGGCGAATCTATGTTTTGCCAAATGACTGATGCTTCTAAAGTAGCCTTTGTATACTTTGTCAGGCAACTACAATCTTGGGGTTATGAATTGATTGATTGTCAGGTATACACTGACCATTTGCAAAGTTTAGGGGCAATAGAAATACCACGGCAACAATTTCGTGTTTTATTAGATAATTTGTGTGAAATGCCGGGACGCAGAGGTAAATGGCAATTTGATGAAAACCTCACTATTTTTACCAAAGGCAACCACAAGGGATTGCCCCTACAACAATAATTCATACGTAGGGGCATACCGATTTGGTTGCCCTAGTTACCTAATTTTGAGAAAACACCATGAGTAATCGCATTTTTTTCAATCTCTATACAACTCCACCCCATGAATGTGGTTATTTGCCGAATAAATTAGCAACAACACTTTTCATAGAACCAGATATTCGGAAAAATATCTCAGTATATGATAATTTATCCCAACGCGGTTTTAGACGCAGTGGTGAATATATATATCGTCCAGACTGTCACAAATGTGATGCTTGTATAGCAGTACGGATACCAGTACAACTATTTGCCCCCCGTCGTAGCCAACGGCGGGTGTGGCAAAAAAATCAAGATTTAACCGTATCCGCCGCAGCCCCCATCTTTAAACCAGAACATTTTAATCTCTATCGTCGCTATATAGCTGCTCGCCATAAAGACGGTGGTATGGATAATCCCACTCCCAAAAATTATATGCAATTTCTAACTGGTAGTTGGGCGAAAACCGTATTTTATGAATTTCGTCTGCAAAAACAATTGCTTGGTATAGGAGCTGTGGATCATCTAAAAAATGGGCTATCCGCAGTGTACACTTTTTTTGACCCCGACTACTCAGCACGTAGTTTAGGTGTCTATGCCATTTTATGGGAAATAGAAGAAGCTAAACGCTTACACTTTGATTGGCTATACTTAGGTTATTGGGTTAAAGATAGTAAAAACATGGGTTATAAAGCAGAGTATCAACCATTGGAAGGATATTATAAGGAAACATGGCAACAAGTTAAAGGCTAAAAGTTCCTCAAATTGAGTACAACGAATTCGTTGTTGTGGCGCGGCGGGGTTTGCAACCCCGTCCATCACGTTTCAAAAGCCATCAAATTGAGTACAACGAATTACCACTGTCACAACGAATATAGAAATTCGTTATGTTTAAATATTCGTGGTACTCTGATTAATCATAGTATAAAAAGGATAAATGTGTGGGGAAAAAAAAATGTTCGCTCAGTGAAGCCAAAAAGTTAATGAAAAGATGGGATAGAGGCAATCACGAGACGCTCAGTGACAGTATTCGCTATCACGTTGGCAAACATGGCGAGGGCAACACGTTAAAATACTTAAGGAAAGCTTATAATTTTAAAAAAAAAGGTGCCCATAAAGCTATGAGAAGCGATGGTTCCACAATTTACAAAAGAAAAAGTGATGAATACCTGATTGCACGTAATAGTAAAATCGTCTCTTACTGCCCCCCTTATAAAATGATCCTTAACGAT
>Ga0233403_10000470_pt1 | contig 18790 bp, 13 predicted proteins | sample Na_oxic_1_MG_FD_179866 | JGI IMG/M metagenome (GOLD analysis project Ga0233403, IMG submission 179866) | Seawater microbial communities from Saanich Inlet, British Columbia, Canada - Na_oxic_1_MG | ecosystem: Environmental > Aquatic > Marine > Inlet | place: Canada: British Columbia | collected...
GCTGTTGCCGGGCCGAGTGAGGAGACACCCGCCGGTCTCTCAATGATTCAAGCTATTCAATTATATTTTGATAAGATCAATGAAAGAGGAGGCATCTTTGGAAAAAAAATTGTTCTTGAAAAATTTGATGACAAAAATGATGCACAAGCTGCTCGTGAGCAGGCACAAAAAATCGTCGATAAAAATCGTGCTGTTGCGGTTATCGGACACTGGTACAGTTCTGCTTCCATTAGTGCTGGGGAAATTTATAAAAAATATCAAATTCCGGCCATTACCCCTGGCTCTGCCAATATCAATGTGACGCTAGGTAATGACTGGTATTTTAGAAATATCTATAATGCAAAGGCATCTGGCCAATTTTTAGCAAACTACGTCAAAAATGTTTTTAAACAAGACAATGTTAGTATCATTCGTGAAACAGGCTCTTATGGTTCTTATCTCGCTCAAGTTTTTGAAGAACAGTCATTGAAACTTGGCATGGCTGTTCAAAACCAATGGTATTACGACAAAAATAATGACAATTTGGATCATGTATTTCAAAAAATCGTTGATGAACTCAATGCCAAGCAAAAAAAGGCAGGTGTCATTCTTCTGGCCGTGCAAGCCAAAGAAGGTGTGAAGTTGGTCAAATTAATTAAAGAAGCCAGCATTCAAAATTCAATTATAGGCGCATCCTCTTTGTCTGAGAAAACCTTCTATAATGGTTTTGATGGCATGCCAATGGAGAAAGAACATCCTGGGTTTTATACTAATGACATTTATGTTGCAACGCCTTTGATATTTGATACGGCTAATGAAAAATCTCAAAATTTCAAAGAGTTATATCAAAAAACTTACGAGGAAGTACCCGGTTGGGCAGCCGCTTATGCTTATGATACGGCGATGCTACTTGTTGAAGCTATCAAAAAAGCCGAAATTGAAGGATCGCCATGGGCAGTAAAAGAAGATCGAATAAAAATTAAAGACGCTTTGACCAGCTTCAATAGTATTTATAATGCGCGGGAAGGAGTAACAGGCTTGAATTATTTTGATGAAAACCGGGATGCACAAAAGCCGGTTTCAATTGGGATTTATAAACATAAAAACTCTGTTTCAGCTTTAACTCAGTTGCAGGTTGTGCGTCATCCTAATGAGATTACTGATCTTCAAGATGCAATCCAAAACGATCGCGTATTGCTTATTAATGAAAAGCATATGTATAAAACCAATGTTGTCTATGCGGGTATAGAATTTATTGAAATCAGTGAGATTGATATCAAAAATTTACAGTTTACTTTAGAGTTTAAGTTATGGTTTCGATTTCAAGGGGATTTTAATCCAGATGATATTGAGTTTGTCAATGCAATCAATCATAAAGAAATCCGGGAACAATTGAAAAAACCTATTGAAAATAAACACCAGGATAAAATAACTTATCGTGTTTACAGAATAAAAAGTCATTTTAGGGCCGACTTTCTTGAGCATTTTTTTGTGTATAAACAGCATATTGTGGGTATTAGTTTTCGGCATCGAACATTAACCCGTAACAATCTGATTTATGTCACTGATGTTGTGGGTATGGGACAGCAAAATCAAAATGCCTTGATTAAAAGCTTGCTTACAAAGCGCGTTTTAAGCCCTGTTTCTGGCTGGACGATCACTCGCGTATTGTTTTTTCCTGATATTGTCAGTGAATTTTCTGCGGGAGATCCTGATTATCTCAATGTGGCAGAAGGGCTAGTTGAATATTCTCAATTTAATGCGATTATTCAATTGAAAAAAGACCAATTCAGCTTACGAGGCATTATTCCATATCGATATGCTTACCATCTGATGGTGATAAGCGGTATGCTATTTTTAATGCTGACCTTTTTTGGTAGAAAAAAACCCGTTTTTTCTAAAATTATTTGGTTTTTTCAAGTGATTTTTGCCTTTCTTTTGCTGCTCAGTGGTGAAATTATATTTTTTTCTGACTTATTAGCTGAAAGTACTAATACGTCCGAAGTGAAATTTATCATAAACGTATTTGATATACTATGGTGGTTGATACCCGCATTCCTACTTAATGAGGCCTCAGAACGTTTTATTTGGACACCTTTAGAACAACGAGTGGGTACTATACCGAATATCATACGTCATTTTTTTGCACTTTTCGTTTACTTGATGGCTATAGTTGGCATTATTGTCTTTGTGTATGAACAAAGATTTACCAGTTTATTAGCGGCCTCTGGTATGCTTGCCATGATTATCGGTTTAGCCATTCAAATTAATATTTCAAATGTCTTCTCTGGTATTGTGATTAACATGGAACGTCCCTTTAGAATTGGGGATTGGGTTCAAATCGGTAAGTTTGACGAAGGAGAAGTTATAGATATTAATTGGAGGGCCACTCGGCTTAAAGGGAGAAATGGGTGTATTATCAGTATTCCTAACAGTATTGCAAGCGAATCGGCTATTGTTAATTTCTTTTATCCTGATGAAGTGTATTGGTTATGGCCTACCGTTTATGTTCATCCAAGGCATTCCCCAGAGCGGGTGAAAAAAATTCTTCTTGATGCCCTATTGTCTGCGGATCAAATTCTCAAAGAACCAGCCCCTGTTGTTTTCTTGACAGGTATCAATGAGTGGGCGGCAAGCTATTGGATTGCGTTTTGTGCTGATAATTATGCCAATAAATTTTTTATTTTGGAAAATGTTTGGACACGAGTTTGGTTTCATTTAAACCGTGCTAACATCGCGCCTGCTGTCATGCGGCAAGAATTTCATATTTTTAAAGGTGAGAAAGAAAAGGAAATTTTCTCAACGAATCAAGCCAATTCTTTGACACCGGAAGACGTGGATACCTGCCCACTTCCGATCGCTAAAACGGCTAATAAACCTTGGCGAGGTTCTGTTAATGAGCAAAAAAGATAGTCTTTGAGCGTCAAATTTTGATTCCCGTTTTAAGGCTCAATTGTTTATCACTTATTTGTGAATCGCTTGAAGTGTAAAAAGAATTAGACTTCAAGCGAATTTCAATAAAGCAAGTAATAGTTAATTATTCCAAAAGAAATGAGATGACTCTAGAGTGTTCAAGTTTTTGAGGTTTGGCAAGCTTAAAGCAGTCATAAACGGAGTGTTTAGATATACAACTCCTTTTAATGAAATTATGTTTTAAACAGCCTAATCAAACACTTATAAAAAACGGGATCATCAAGTCTTATTTTGAATTGAGTAATAGAAACACTTACAGAGCAATTGGCGACTGGCAATTAAATTGAGATTAGGGATAACAATTTTTTAGATTGAATTGATATCGATAAGGCTTTGAATCATTATGATGTTTGAATTTTGAGCTTAATCAGCTTAATCAAAAATCAACTTGAGGCCAACAAAAGTTTCTTTGATTGAAATGATTGAAAATCAACACTCAAAAATCCAATTGAGGATAGATACAGGCAGACTTAAAACGGTATCAACACTAACCACAATTCTTTTGAATGCTAGGTTAATTTTTTTGTCTTTATCAAAATTGGTGAAAGCACTTTTTAGGGTGAGTAAAAGCTTATGAAAATCAACATTTTTATGTTAATTATTATCTTTTTCTTTTTAATCTGGACACTCCAGAAATATTATTTTCAAGAAGAAGAGGAAACTATCTACATTGCTTTTATCGGCCCGACTGGGAAAGAAGCTGGGAGAATGATGACACAAGGCATTCGCTTATACTTGGATGAGATTAATGGCAAAACAGAGGAACTCAATGGCAAAAAAATCGAACTCCTAACTTATGATGACGAGAATGAGTGCAAAGCCGACGAGAAAGCTAAAAGCGAGGCACTTCGGATAGTTGAGGACAATAAAGCCCTTGCTGTTATAGGGCATTGGTATAGTTCTTGTTCTATCACAGGGGGGGCGGTCTACGAAACCTATGGCATACCCGCTATTACGCCTGGTTCTGTCAATGTCAAAGTAACCCAAGGTAACGAATGGTATTTTAGAAATATCTATAATGCGAGTGCCTCTGGTCAGTTTTTGGCTCATTATGTTAAAAAAGAGTTACAACAGAATCATGTCACTATTATTCATGATGGTAGCGGCTATGGTTCTTATTTAGCAGAAATGTTTGAAAAAGCCACTGAGAAATTAGACAACTTGGATGTATCGAATAAATGGGATTTTCAAGAGAGTGATGATTCCAAAAAGAAGGATATGATATTTAAAAATATCGTGAAAAAATTGAAGCTGGATGGGGAAAGTGCAGGCGCTATTCTCTTGGCGACACAGGCAGAAGAAGGCATTCCATTAGTGAAATTAATCAAAGATGCCGGCATCCAAAATCCTATCATCAGCGGTTCTGGTTTTTCCGGGAAAACTTTTAAGAATGGCTTTAAAACGTTCCCAAGAGAAAAAGCTAATCCGGGCTATTATACGAATGATATTTATGTGGCAACACCACTGATATTTGATACGGCCAATGAAAAAGCCCAAAGGTTCAAGGAAAAATACAAGGCTGAACACAAAGAAGAACCAGATTGGTCAGCCGCTTACGCTTATGATACTGCTATGGTACTCATTAAAGCGATAAAAGAGGCCAAGATTACAGGCACTCAGGAGAGCATTAAGACTGATCGTGCTAGTATCCGTGATGTATTAGCCAGTTTCATTAATATTCATGATGCTGTCGAAGGTACGACAGGTTTCAATTATTTTGATGAAAACCGAGATGCCCAAAAACCTGTTGCCATTGGTGTCTACAAAAATAAAAAGATCGTTTCTGCTTTAACTCAGTTTCAGGCCATGCGTAATCCCAATGAAATTTCGGATTTAGAAGCGGCACTTAAGAAGGATCGCGTGTTAATCATTAACGAGAAGTACATGTATAGAACCAATGTCGTTTATACCGGTATCAAAATCAATGAAATCAGTGATTTTGATATTAATACTTTAACGTTTTCTTTAGATTTTCATATCTGGTTTCGTTTTGCAGGTGATTCTAACCCTCAACTGATAGAATTTCTTAATGCGGTTGAGCCCGATAAGATCCAAGAGCAGATCCAAGAGCAGAACCAAGAGCAATTAAAAACACATCTTGAAAATAAAAAAAAGGAGCAGATTACCTATCGTGTTTACAGAATTAAAAGTCGTTTTCGGGCAGATTTTCTGGCAGAAAATTACATTTATAAACAACATACACTTGGTATTCACTTTCATCATCGAGAGTTAACCAGAAATAATCTGATTTATGTGACAGATATCTTGGGTATGGGCGATAACGACAAAATGTTGAAAAAACTAGCGGGTTGGACTATAGGACAAATTAGGTTTTTCCAAGATGTGGCTAAGAAATCTTCCTTGGGGGATCCAGAATATCTTAATGTGCAAGCTGGCATAGTCGAATATTCTCAGTTTAATACGAATATTCCAATTAAAAAGAATGAATTGACCTTGCGGGGGAAAATTGATTATCAATATGCTTCCACTATGATGATGTTAAGCATTATTTTCATCTTACTGCTTAATATTTTTTCTAAAAAGTTTAGAAAATGGTCCAAATTCATTTGGTTTTTTCAAACGATCTTAGCGTTTCTTTTGCTTTTATCTGGGGAGGTGCTCTTAGTTGAAAGGTTGGCGAAAAACTATGAAGCGTATATGAAGTTTTTTATCATGGTATTTGATATCCTGTGGTGGATAATACCGGCATTTCTTCTGAATTTAGCCTCTGAAAGTTTTATTTGGACACCTATAGAAGAAAAAACAGGGCGCCTCATACCGAATATCGTCAGGCTGTTTTTGGCTTTTATTATTTACTTTCTGGCCGTGGTTGGGATTATTGCCTTTGTGTATGATCAGCAACTGACCAGTGTTTTGGCAACTTCTGGTGTCATTGCCATGATTATTGGTTTAGCGATTCAAATTAATATTTCCAATATTTTCTCAGGAATTGCAATTAACATAGAAAGGCCTTTTAGGATCGGCGATTGGGTCAAAATCGGCCAGTTTGATGAAGGGGAAATCGTTGACATCACTTGGCGAAGCACTCGGCTAAAAACAAGAGCAGAGTGTATTTTAAGTATTCCCAACAGTATGGCTTCTGAATCTCCTATTCTTAATTATTGTTATCCGGATGACGTTTACTGGTTATGGCCGACGGTGTATGTTCATCCTATGCATCCGCCCGATCGCGTGAAAAAAATTCTGCTTGATGCATTGCTGTCGGCTGAAAAAGTGCTCAAAGATCCGGCCCCCGTCATTTTTTTGACCGGTATCAACGAATGGGCTGCAACTTACTGGATCGCCTTTTGTGCTGATGACTATGGCGATAAATTTTATATTTTGGAAAATGTTTGGACGCGAGTTTGGTTTCATTTGAACCGTGCGGGTATCACACCGGCTGTACAGCGACAAGAAATTCACTTGTTTAAAGGGGTTAAAGAAAGAGGGGGAGACGAAGCGACTAAACCGATTACCCTTTTACAAGAAGTGGATATATTCAAACCCTTTTCTGAGGAAGCTAAACTCTACCTGAGTGATTGCATTCGTCGTCATCATATTGAGCAAGGTGATGTTATTGTTGAGCAAGGCGATGCAGGCGATTCCTTATTTCTTATTGTTGAAGGTGTTGTTGGCGTTTATGTGCGGGCAGATGATGGCAAATCCAAAGAGGTGGCTCGTTTAGGGGCTGGAAACTTTTTTGGTGAAATGGCCCTTCTGACGGGTGAAGATAGAACCGCTACCGTGATTGCGCTTGTTGATACTTATCTGTTTGAATTAACTAAGGCTGATATTGAGCCTTTAATAGCAGAACAACGTGAAGTGTCTGAATTGGTGAGTAAAGTATTGGCTTATCGCCAGCAAATGACAGAAAAACACAAGCATGTGGAACACGATGATGTCGAAACGAAAGAGGCGGCTTATAAGCGGTTTCTTAATAAAATTGAACAATTCTTTGGGGTGAAAGAGGAACAGTGATAACTGAACTATGCAGATCGAGCGTAGCTCGGAACGAAGTGGAACAATAATTTCACAAGGGCATTCGCGGTGGTATGCAGACGTGATTTTGTTGATTTGATGTAGGGGCGAACCTGCGTGCTCGCCCTAAAATTCACTGTTCCACGCAAAATTGTTCATTGATATATGAACGCTAAAGCAATTGGTAAACTGATAAAACTGGCTACATTGCCAAGCATGACAATCGCTGCCACTTTCTGTGGTTCCTGCTGATATTGTTCCGCAATAATATAATTCACGACGGCGGGAGGTAGCATGGCAAAAATGAGTAATTTAACTGCTATTAAAAAGTGGCCGACAAAGTTACCCATAATAGGACATTATGGGTAAGAACTAATGACCACAAAATTAGGAGATTCTTGTATGATCGTTACTCGGATTATAAAAAGCAAAAACCTTAATCGTGGCAAATATAAACAATTGGAAGAGCAAGCCAAACAGTTAGGTAAAATTCGTTCTGAAATTTGGCACTGCTATGGTTCAATAAAAGGTGTTTCTATCAAAAGTGATAGGAAAATACGTGATTTATGGTTAAAAGAAAAGAGAAAATTCAAGGTTTCTGCAACTGCTTGGAAAGAAACTTTACGGGATAGTTTTGGTGACATAAAGGCCAACCGTGAATCAGCTAAAGAAAAGGTGAGAAAGGTTCTTTATAAACCCATTTCTGATGAGAAAAAACGTCATGAACTTTATAATAAGCTGAAATCTGATGATTGGATTTCTGATAATTATTTAAGACGAAAAATGCGTAAACATTGTAAACATGGATGCAATCATACTTATAACCAAATTGTTGTTCGTTCAGACAATTATAAGACTTTTCAATTAGGTGGACATGCTTGGATCAAAATTCCTAGTTTGCAAAAAGGAAAAAGAATAGCCCTCCCATTAAACACAACAGTTGAACCAACCGGTACTTTGCGATTAATTTTAACAGACGGTGAGATTGAGGTTCATTACACCATAGAGATTGTTGAAACTCATACTTGTGGTTCGGCAACCATTGGAATAGATAAAGGTTATACTGAAGTTTTTGTGGATTCTGATGGTAAACATTATGGCGAAGGTTTAGGTAAATTACTGACTAAGCACAGTGATAGGCTCAATAAAAAATATCAAGCGAGAAATAAGCTGAAAGCCATTATAACTAAAAAACCTCATAAAAAGAAAAATATTATTGAAAATAATTTAGGTCGAAAAAAACTTAATCACCAGAATCAAAAAGTTGAATCTCAAATTAAAGATCAAATTTGTCAGGCCACACATAAGTTGGTAGATAAAGCCTTCGTTATTGTGGCTGAAGATTTAACTTCACCAATTACTTCAAAAAAGTTTGGAAAAAATGTTACCAGAAGACTATCCGCCTGGACAAAAGGCGTGATAGCAAAAGCTTTAGACACGATTTCTCACCGAAGAGGTTCTTCGGTCATTCTAGTCAATAGCGCGTACACTTCGCAAATGGATAGCCGTTACGGAATCCTGTTAGGAAAACGTAGCGGGGATTCATTTCACTGTTTCGATGGGGTGGTGTTACAAGCTGATGAGAATGCAGCGCGAAACGTTCTAGCAAGACTTCACGATCAGGAGATAGATCGTTGGATGCCTTTTCAAAAAATTAACTCAATCTTGTTAGAACGGACCGAGCGACACCGGTTGGGACTGCTCAACCAGGACTCTAGTTGCAACTCTTCAGAGTTATCAACAGAGAGCGAATTACCTAAGAATGTCCAACTTTGTCTAACTTTTTAGGAGCAGTAATCCATTCGTTTGTAATGGTGTTAATGTGAACCAAGGTTGTATGATTAAAAACATGATGCCGCCTGAAAGTGGACGCAAAACGGCCCCTAATAAACCTATTCGCCAATGGGTTAAATCAATATCACTCAACCGTACACCGAGTGATAATAACATCACTGGAATCGCACAAGTGCCTAACATCTTAATAGGTGTGCTCAATAAGCTGGGTACCTCGATTGAGCTTAGACTAATGAGTAAACCGAGTAGCGTGGCTTGAATCAGTGGCATTTTCAACAGTGCAAATAAAGAGGCACGTTGACTGACTAAAGATATCCCTAAGGTAAAATTGAGCAGTGCTGTTGTCATTAAAAACAACATTGCCGCTGGTAAACCAACCTCTCCAAATGCAAACAGTGCGACGGGAATACCCATATTACCTGCATTCACAAACATCATGGAAGGTATGAAGGTTTTGGGGTTGATCTCAAGCCTTTGAATTAATGGGAATACTATGATGCCAGAGCCTAGTATCATCAGTATTGTAGCTAGGCCTAATTGTTGGTAATCCATGATATTAAACGTGTTATCGGATAAAACAGTGAATAGCAAGGCGGGCGTAAAGACTTCCATATTGAGACGGTTAGCGGTACTCATATCTATCTGCCTGATACGTGCATATAGATAACCTACTATTACGATAGTCAAGATCGGAAAGAGAACGCTGAAAATACGGGCTATTAGCATATGATGTCGCTTTAATGTTTTTGATAATTGTGGTAAGGGTGCAATAGGGGGTGAGATAACACGTTGATTTGAATGATTTTCTAGTGCATTTCTATTCATTACGGCTTCAGGGCAACCAGAAATCTTCAAATCCCTGTACTTGTTGTTATACCTAAAATCAAAAAGTCATGTTAAACATTCCTAAAAAAAAACGGTTGTTTGCTAGTTTAAGCCTCATTTTAATGACGATACTTGGCTTTGCCATAATCATTTTACGTTCCTATTTTGGTTAGCTTTCATAATCTTTAACGTTTCTACTTTTAGTCAAAACTGTAAACGGGAAAATGAAGGGGCCTTATTAAATCATCCTTGTAGCCAAGGAAGGGCAACCACAAGGGATTGCCCGTACATTGTAGGTAATTCGTAGCCTTACCCTTTTAAGGTTTCATTCAATACTTTTGGATCATAGTCATCGGTGATAACCGCTTGACCGAGTTTTTCTAATAACACTAAACGGATTTTGCCTTGACGCACTTTTTTATCCACTTGCATGATTCCCAACATTTTTTCGGCTGTCATTTGTTCAGGCTGATCGGTTGGTAAATTCATCTTTTCTATCAATGCCATAACACGGCTAACATCAGTCTGGTTTATCCAACCCAATTGTGCTGACATTTGCGCCGCTAAAACCATACCTATAGCGACTCCTTCACCGTGCAAAATTTGTCCATACCCCATACCCGTTTCAATCGCATGTCCAAAAGTGTGCCCTAAATTCAATAAGGCCCGTCGTCCATTTTCACGCTCATCTTCAGCAACAAGAGTGGCCTTATCTTGACATGATTGTGCTATCGCATAACTTAAAGTCTGCGAATCGCGTGCTAATAAGTCAGCGGCATGGTTTTCTAACCACTCAAAAAAGCCTAAGTCATTGATTAATCCGTATTTAATCACCTCTGCCAAACCCGCACTCAATTGCCTGTCGTCTAAGGTTTGCAAAGTATTGATATCGATTACGACGCAATTGGGCTGATGAAAGGCCCCTATCATGTTTTTACCCAGTGCATGATTGACTCCCGTTTTGCCACCTACTGAGGAATCAACTTGAGCCAGTAAAGTTGTTGGAATCTGAATAAACGGTATGCCACGCTGATAAGCTGCGGCTGCAAAGCCGGCTATATCGCCTACTACGCCCCCTCCTAATGCGACTAAGGTGGTTTGACGATCAAAATGCCGTTCCAAGAGCGTCTCAAAAATCGGGTTTAAACTCTCTAGCGTTTTGTATTTCTCCCCATCGGGTAAAATCACTTCAGCAGTTTGATAATCGGCAAAGGCGCTCAGTGCTTTTTCCAGATAGAGTGGGGCTACCGTTTCATTAGTCACCACTAACACCTGTTGCCCTTTCACGTATGGCGCGATCCATTTCGATTTCCCTAACAAAGCTTGGCCTATATAAATAGGATAACTACGCGCACCCAAATCAACTTGTAATGTCTTCATGTCGTATATTCTATTTTCTTTAAATGTCTTAAAACAGCTTTCACCACTTGACGTATAGTACGATGGCCCGTTTCAATGGTAATATTGGCCACCGCCGTATACAGCGAATGGCGTTCTTTCAGAAGCGTCTCTAAGCGTTCACGCGGATTTGCCGTTTGCAATAAGGGGCGATGATGACAATGCGCTGTGCGTTCCAATAATTGATCTACAGAAGCCTGTAAATAGATGACATATCCACGACTGTGCAAATGATGGCGGTTATGAGCATTTAAGACAACACCGCCTCCTGTGGATAAGACGATATTTTGACGTTCTGTTAGTTCGGCAATGATCGCTTGTTCACGCTTGCGAAAACCGCTTTCCCCTTCATATTCAAAAATCAATGGAATCGTTGCGCCGGTACGTTCTTCGATTTCATGATCACTGTCTATAAAAGTGCGTTCCAAAATATCGGCTACTCTATGGCCAATCGTGGTTTTGCCCACGCCCATGGGCCCGACTAAAAAAATATTGGTTAAATTGGTTAAATGGTTCATTATGAATTGTTAAAAACTTTCAACACAGAGTTCACAGAGTACCACGGAGTTTCACAGAGGGCTAAAACCTCTGTGTTCCTCTGTGGACAACTTTAGTTGGCCGTTTGTTTTTCGTGCGAAGTTTTCGTTCCAAATTTATTTTGCTTTCGTTGGAGTGCAAAATTTATTTTGCGAAGTATTGTATTTAGATACTTTTTTGATATCAAACTAAAGTTTGCACTCCACAACACAACGCAAACTTCAAACAACCACATAACGTGATTCGAGATCGGGTTCAGCATTTTGCCATATTTTCTCAAATAATTGAGTGAATTCTTTCGCTTTTGGCCGATCTTTAAAATTAACGGTGGCCGCTAGTGTATCGGTGTCAGGGCGATGTATGATACCAATGCCGTCGGCGATGAGAAAGGTGTCTGGTATGCTTTTGTGGACTTCTGCAACACAGCGAAAGCTTATGAGACTGCCTAAGCGTCGGGCTAGATGAAGCACTAAATGACCACGTTGTGCCACTTTTTTTGTATCATGGAGTAAAATACGGATGCGTGAATGGCGGCTCAATAGAGCTAAGTCTTCAATGGCTTCACAACACTCTGGGTTGTCATACACGTCGGGATCAAAGTCGCGGCTTAAAATATCTAGGTGTAATTCAGTTTGTTGAATCATGGCTAAGGTGATCTGTTCATTATTCTCTTCACCTGTACACAAAAACTCTTCATCTGTTTCGCCTAGAATGTATTGATCTATGTTAATGTCTTCCATATTCAATTCTCGTAGGGTGGGTTTTGTATTTTTGTTGCCCACCCTTGTTGTTCACCGAATCATTAAAAATACTAATAAGAGGGTATGATGGATAAGGAGAAATATATTGTTGTTGTGGAGCATTATGATAAACAGTTGAGTAAGGCTGTCAATGAAAAAATGGCTGAAGGGTATGAACCGCATGGTAATGTGGTTGTCGCTTTTGATAACAAGGGTGTCATTAAGTATTATGTTCAAGTCATGATGTTGAAGGGGGAGGATTGATTAAATAGATGATAGAACGCTGATTAAACTGATGATCATGATTAACACTGATTTTTTTTGAGAAGCAGAAATCATGATCAGAAGCTGAATCAGCGTTCTATCAATTTGTTGAATCTGATTTATGAAAACCAATATTTATGATGAAATTCCTTACACGCGACATATTTATAAACAAACGCAACCTGATAATTTGGCGACTTTTGCCACTTTATTGGGTATGCAACCACCGCCAGTTGAAAAGTGTCGGGTACTAGAATTGGGCTGTGCCAGCGGTATTAATATCATTGCTATGGCGCAAGCGATACCTCATGGTGAATTTGTTGGCCTTGACTTTTCTGAGCAGCAAATCAATGTGGGGCAAAATATGATGCGCCAAATGGGATTGCATAATATCATGCTTAAACATCAAGATATCATGGCATTTGATCCTCAATTGGGCTTGTTTGATTACATTGTGGCACATGGGGTTTATTCGTGGGTATCGCCGGCGGTGCGCGATAAAGTCTTACACATTTGTCATGATCATTTACAGCCTAACGGTGTGGCTTATGTGAGTTATAACGTTTATCCGGGCTGGCATCTTGATAAAATGTTGCGGCAAATGGTGTTGTATCACACTAAAAATGTGAAATCGCCAATAAAAAAACTTGAACATGCGAAATCTTTACTGAAATTTTTTGTTGATTCAATAAAACAGAAATACGACAGTTATAGTTTGTCACTGAAAAAAGAATTGCAGTATGTGAGTCAATTAGATGATCATTATTTATTTCATGAGTATTTGGAAGACTATAATGATCCCGTGTTTTTTTCTCAATTTATTGAACATGCAACTCATCATGGTTTGCAATATTTGATTGACACGAGAACGCCTTTTATATCAGTCGATAATGTTTTTGCCGATGAGGCGAAAAAATTATTAGAGATCAATTTTGTTGAAAGAGAACAATATTTGGATTTTTTACGCAATAATGCGTTTAGAGAGACGTTGTTGTGTCATCAGCACATTGCGCTTAATCGCCATTTAGAAGTTGACAAAATCAGCGATTTTTATATTGCCGCGCCGCTGAAACCGGCTTCAAAAAATCTATCCGTCGATGCGTCAGCGTCATTGAAACAGGAAACGTTAGAACAGTTTCAGAATTTGGCAGGGGAAGCGGTTTTGTCTGTCGGTTCATTACTTTTAAAGGCCGTTTGTTTGTGTTTAGGTGAAGCGTGGCCGCAAAGTTTGTCTTTTGAGGCTTTGATCCAACAGGTTGAGAGACTGTTGACTCTGGTGAAAGGGAAACATTTCAAAGACACTTTGATATTGTCACGGGCAGAGATAGATGAAATTAAGACGATGTTGTTGACGTTTTATTTAAAAGACATTGTCGAATTGTCGGTTTATCCACCACAGTTTACTTTGCGGGTGAGTGAGTATCCAATAGCCAGCCCAGTGGCGCGTTTGCAAAGTGAGCAGGGTAAGGCCGTGACGAATCTACGTTATGAGGTGTTTTCTTTAAACTTTGCTAATCGTCTGATATTAAAGCATTTGGATGGTAAACATGATCGGGCTGCGTTATTAAAAGTGATGCGAAAAAGCATTGAAGCGGGTGATTTGATTTTGTCTCAAGACGATAATCAAGTCACGTTGGAAGAGGTTAAGGCGACTGAATTGCAGAGTTTGATGTCTTATGAGCTTGAAGAGATTTTGCACAATTTGGCTAAGAAAGCTTATTTGATTTAGTACAGCGATTGAGTACAGCGGATTGAGTACAACGGATTTACGGTATAAACGGATGAGTTTATTGGTAGCCTTGAGTCAATCCGTTTATACCGATAATCCGTTGTACTATTAGCTGTTAAACAGTTCAAGAGGAGTTGAACAAATCACCTAATAGAACGCTGATTGTACTGATTGTACTGATTTACGCTGATTTAATACCTGTTCAACATTAATCTTAATCTGCTCTCTACAGAAGTTAATCCGATAGACTGGATACTGGATTAAAAATTATGAAACTAAAAATAGTCAGTTTTGAAGGTGTTATTGAGTTAGTTGCTCAAGGTAAAAATGGTAACATTACCATCATCACTGACATCATTAAACAAGACAGAACACTAATCCTTAATCGTTTACATATTGATGGGCCGGGAAAAGGCAAAAGTAGCCTATCCGAATTGCTCTCTTTAGCGCGTGACTTTGGCCAACAAAATGACGTGGATGAAGTGATTATTTCTGGTGCTGAAAGAACTACTGGCGCTAAACCCGGTAAAACACCAAAACCGATTAGAATAAAAGTTTATTAAGGAGTTCCTCATGACAAAAGTCGTTCTCTATGACTGGCAACCTGGCTTCAATAAAGTTGCACTTAACAGATTGCTTAGAAATCAAGCCAACTACTCACTTGCCTCTGCAAAACAAGCTGTTGATAGCCTATTAGAGGGAAAAAGCCTAGAAATTGTGATTGATTCAGCTTATCGCCCAGAAGCCTTTTTAAATGATGCGATATCGTTAGGTGCGGTTGGAAAAATCATCACCCGCGAACAAAATGAACAATTGGCAGAGATAAGGACACTCGTAGCCAAAATGCTTAAAACAGAAGCCACACGATTGTCTCAAGTAAAAGAAATAGAACTCGTTTAAGTTGACTTGACAAGCTCAAAAAAGGGATTGAAACGGTCAATATACGATAGACTTCACTTCAATACCATTTAAAACGAGGTGAGATAATGCCAAAATTCATTTTTTCAGACTTATCAAAAGACAATTTAAATATTTTGATTGATAATTTGTTAAAAACACAGTGTAACTGCATAGTTTTTAGGGCATCACAAAACCATAGAAACAAGGGGCAATCAAAATGATTTGCCCCTAATTATTATTTTAGGCTAATACAGGCGGCAATTCTTTAGTTAATGCGGCTTTTTAGGCTACTTTTGTCCCAGTCAATACAAACAAACCCACCTAATTTGTATTGAGTACAGCGGATTGACGGAATAAACGGATTAGTTTATTGATCGCATTGAATCAATCCGTTTATACCGTAAATCCGTTGTACTATATCTTTAGGCTAATACAGGCGGCAATTCTTTAGTTAATGCTGTTTTCTCTGCCACTTTTTCCCCAGTCAATACAAAACCACCGAGTTCTTGTGTGGGTGTATAAAATAAGGCTTTGACATCTTTACCTTCAGCTTCAATTTGCCATTCGCCTTTGAGCCCTACGGCCGGTGGTGAAACCACCATAGGAAAAGCAGGTGTTTTCACAAACACTGGCATGGCAGGGTAATTGACGGCGGTTTCTTGCCCAGCTAAGGTTTTAGCTATAGCGCGGCCGGCATTCATCAGTGGCATGACGAAGGGTAAAACTAAACCTTCAATTTGGATACAATCGCCTAGCGCATAAATATCTTCTGCCGAGGTTTTCAAATAGCGATCAACCACAATACCCCGTTCAACAGATAAACCCGCATCAGCGGCTAATGCCGTGCGTGGCCGTAAACCGATGGCTGACAAGACGACATCGGCTTCTACAATGCTGTCATCTGTTAAGGTTAAACGATAGCCGCTTTCAGCTTGATCGACACTCTTCACGGCTTTGCCAAAATGCAGCGTAATCCCTAATTCTTGTAAGGCTTGTTGTAAGGCTTGACTAACTTCTGCTGGGACGAGTTGCCCTAATGCTTGTGTGGCTAAATCAATTAAAGTGACTGAAAAACCGGCCGGTTGCAAGTCGTTCGCAAATTCACAACCGATTAATCCTGCCCCCATAATCACGACTCGTTTACCCTCTTCTAACGCGGCGCGAAATTCGGCATATTCAATTAAGGTATTGACCGATAAGACTTTATCCGCTGCATTGCCAGCCAAGGGTAAGCGAATGGGATCGGCCCCCCAGGCTAAAACTAATTGGCTATAGTCTAAACGTTTATCGCCAGCATAAACGGCATGTTGTGCAGGATCAATTTGCGTGATCGGTGTATCGGTTAATATTTCAGCATTGATCTGTTCTGCCATTTTAGTCACGGGTGTGGTTACCAATGATTCAGGCGTTTTGTTCTGAGCAAAGGCATTGGATAACATGGGTTTGGAGTAAAAATGCCCGTTATCGTCTGTGATCAGTCGTAAAGGGGCCTCTTTATCCAGTTTGCGAAATTCACGCGCTACGGTATAGCCAGCCAGCCCTGTGCCAATAATAGTAATAGGATGCATGTGGTTATTTTCTCTGATTGGGTTAAAAAATAAAATTATATCATGTTAAAGTTGGGCAACCACAAGGATTGCCCCTAGCGATGAAAAATATTGGCGATATTTGACAGCAGTAGTGGGGCAGCTTAAAATCAACATGCTATTGCGATAGCGCTCTCACAGATTGCCGTAATATATATCACCACTCGTTGAATGGGATTACTTCAAATCAATATGACTTGTAGGGGCAATCCATTGTGGTTGCCCTTGGTAATATTGGTGATTTTTTGGGCATACTGAGTGGATTGAAACGATACATCAAACCGTTGTCAAAAAACGGACGACTATAAATTTGCTGTGCCAATAGTGATTTGATAAAATTTGCTATTCACGCACTTGGTAAAATAAATTATAGTTAGACACAAATCTCAACATAACGACACATTATTAAATGTTTCATTCACGCTTCCTAATTGGAGAATAATTTATGTATATTAAAGAAATGTACATTTTAGAATATAAGAAAATGATAAACAATTCAACAAACATGATAAACAACCACTTTGGAAAGCAAGGCAGAATATGCAACAGTTATTGTTAGACATTTCTCATCAAAATCACCTTGATGGACAAGAGCAAATTAAAAAAGTGACTTTTGATAAAAAAATCAATCAGATTCAACCAAAAGATAAAGCCATACATGATTGGTATAGATTTGTTTTATCATTTCCGCCTCATTTGGTTAGAAAATATATTGATGAATTTAAGCTGGAATCAAATAGCGTTATTTTGGATCCATTCTGTGGAACCGGTACCACGCTGGTTGAATCAAAACTAAATGGTATCAGTGCGATTGGCGTTGAAGCTAACCATCTCGCTCATTTTGTGAGTTCGGTCAAAGTTGATTGGAAAATTGACCCTGATTTACTTTTGAAACACGCACAACAGATTGCCGATTTTGCTTCCAATAAGCTCAAAAAACAAGGCTTAGATAATTTCCTCTTTAAAGGAAATAGGAGCATAGATAGTTTAATGTCACTTGAACCACAACAAGAAAAACTGTTATTGAACAATTCAATTAGTCCTCTCCCCTTACACAAATCTTTGATCCTTTTGGAGGCTATCAAAAAACACCAAAGCCCTTTTTATAACCACGAACTGTTGGTTTATGCAAAAATATTAGTATACCGAGTGAGTAATCTTCATTTTGGCCCTGAAGTGAGCGTTAAGAATCCCAAAAATGATATTGACGTTGTACAAATTTGGTTGCAAGAAATCAGAAAAATGGCTTTGGATTTACAAAAGGTTTCTAAAAGAACCTATCCTCAAACTCACAATTACCTTTCTGATGCACGAGAAATAAGTCACGTTCTATCTCCTAGCTCAATTGATGCTGTGATAACCTCACCACCCTATCCAAATGAAAAAGATTACACCAGAACGACGCGCTTAGAATCGGTTTTATTGGATTTTATTCAAAATAAACAAGAACTCAGACAATTAAAGAAAACTTTGATTCGTTCAAATACTCGAAATGTCTATAAAGATGACGATGATGATAAATGGGTTGAGGGACACGATGAGATTCAAGAGCTTGCAGAAAAAATAGAGCAAAGGAGACTTGAATTAGGTAAAACATCGGGATTTGAAAAACTTTATAGTCGCGTGACGAAGCTTTACTTTGGGGGTATGGCACGTCACTTATCAGAATTAACGCAAGTCCTTAAACCAGGTGCAAAATTAGCTTATGTTGTTGGTGAACAAGCCTCCTATTTGAGAGTCTTGCTTAAAACGGGAGAATTATTGGGTGATATAGCTAAGGCTCAAGGATATGAGCTGATTAAAAGAGATTTATTTCGGACTCGGTTTTCTACTGCAACTAAACAATACTTAAAAGAAGAAGTCATCGTTTTACGTTGGAAAGGAAAATAAGATGGGCACTAACCGCTATTCTCGACTGATAGAAGCCATTTTTAATCAATATTATGAGAATGGTAAAGCAGAAATTCCGTTTGAAAGAACGGATCTAGTGAGCCAAGCAAAGGCGTTAAATATAAAACTGCCTAAAAATTTAGGAGACGTACTTTATTCGTTCAGATATAGAACCCAATTACCAGAAACTATCACAT
>Ga0233403_10000471_pt1 | contig 18780 bp, 8 predicted proteins | sample Na_oxic_1_MG_FD_179866 | JGI IMG/M metagenome (GOLD analysis project Ga0233403, IMG submission 179866) | Seawater microbial communities from Saanich Inlet, British Columbia, Canada - Na_oxic_1_MG | ecosystem: Environmental > Aquatic > Marine > Inlet | place: Canada: British Columbia | collected...
CTTAAATTGGATTTATACTAATCCATTTTTTGAAAATTGTAGGGTGGATAAAGCGATAGCGTATCCACCAATATGGTTGCACTCTTAAAAAGAATCAGGCTGAGTAGTTACCTCAAAATGTTAAATTTTCGTTACACCTTTGGAAGGTAAGTATGATTGAACAAGGGTTGGCAAAAGTGGGTGGTGCCAAAGTGCTTGGAAGTGCTATTTTTTTTCCGAGTTTTGCCATTTTGATAGTGGGAGGAATAATTGCATGGCAACTTCGGGAAAATAGAAAATATGCTTTGGAAATGCAAAAAATTACCGATTCCAAACATAAAGAAACATTTACAAATCTTAGAAATAAACTTGATGTTTTAAACGCTGAAAAGGACAAGCTTTCATTTAAGATAACTCAGCTTCAAGGAAACTTTTCGGAACTTGAAAAAATAAAGTTTAGTACTCCCACAAAAGAAGACACTCCTCTAGGTGCTTTTATTAATGAAACTTCTAACCCCACAAAAAATTCACCTAAATTGGCTATGCTTAAAAAGCTCGTTGAAGATAATGTTGAATTGAGAAAGATGATTTAGTTTTATTCTTCATTCCGTAATATATTTTTTATACCGTGCATTGGCATAAATTGTACCTCTCACACTCAGAATTTTTTATGTCTTTTTGAACATAGAAATCTTGCGAAATTTATAAAAATTTCTTGTTTTACTCGAAATGGCAAAAAATAGGCAATTTATGTCAATACATATTAATATTTTGTAAACGAATTTGTAATTTTACTTGATTGTTAAGGAGATGTAATGGCGAATATTTTTTACGTTGGAATTGATTTGGGTACCAGTCGATCTTCCATTGCAACATCAACCGGTAAGCGCATATCAACAATTAGCTGCGTTGGATACCCCAAAGATGTTATCTCTAGGAAAAGAGTTGGCAAAGACTATCTTTTCGGAGAAGAAGCTTTAGAAAATCGGCTATCTCTGGACATGGTCTGGCCACTGGCTGATGGGGTTATTCGTGAAGACGAAAAATCTCTTGAAGCGACTAGGCTTGTTCTTAAACATATTATTGCACAAGCCATTTCTGAAAAACAGGAATCAGATAAAATTCACGTCGCAATTGGTGTACCTGCCCAAGCAAACATCAATAATAAGAAAGCTATCATAGAGGCTGCCAAAGGCTTTGTTGATAAACTGCTTATTGTCAGTGAAGCTTTTACCGTTGCCTATTCCATTGAACGGTTCGACGAATGTCTTATTGTAGACATCGGTGCGGGTACAACTGATTTATGTCGGATGCATGGTTCAATTCCTGAAAAAGATGACCAAATAACGCTTAATGTAGCGGGAAATTTTCTGGATGGCGAACTAACGAATGCCATCCTCGAAGCGTTTCCTGATGTCCAGATTAGTCCGCAGATTATAAAGCGTATCAAGGAAAAATATGGTTACGTTTCTAATGTTTCTGAACCCGTAAAAGTCACCTTGACTAAGCGAGGCATTCCATCTGAGTATGACATCACAGATATTCTCAGGGAATGTTGCTTAAAACTAACTAATCCTATCAGTAAAGCAATACAGGATATGGTAGGTACGTTTGATCCAGATTTCCAGGAAAAGCTTCGTAATAACATTATTCTTGCCGGTGGCGGTTCTCGACTCAAAGGAATAGACATCGCCGTAGAAAAAAGTCTCCTCGAATATGGTGGTGGAGATGCTGATTGTGTGCATGATGCTGAATATTGCGGAAGTGTGGGCGCATTAAAGATGTGCGTAGAAATGCCGAAAGAATATTGGGAGAAGATATAGTAAAAGTGTCTGATTATAATTGATTTTGGAGAAGATTGTAGTAGTCAAGATGATTCTTAACTTATTAGATATCAGATTTTTTGGAAAAGTCGGATTTCTTATAATGTTAAAAATCTAATTCCCAAGCCAGGTAGCCAGGTAGCCAGGTAGGTCGGGTTAGATTTTTTTGCGCAGCAAAAAAACGTAACCCGACATTTACCTAATTCCCAAGCCAGGTAGGTCGGGTTAGATTTTTTTGTGCAGCAAAAAAACGTAACCCGACATTTACCTTTTATCTAGGCTCCCTAAAGTCTGTGCAACGGCTGCCTCATTGAAAAAAATTAAGTTTGTCACAGCAAAGAGTATATCTTCAAGGAAGCGACATTTCTTTCATGTTTCTAAAACATGGGTAACAGAGCAACCACAAGGGATTGCCCCTACATAAGAATATTTTTGTAATTCTACATAAGAATATTGTTGTAGGGGCAATTTTTTATGGTTCCCTAGTTGTTGAAGAAATAAAACTCAACCGTTAGGAGTCAGGATTTAATAATACCAAAATTTTAAATGTCCAAACCTGCCAAGTTTCTTAAACCTGGCAGGTTTAGTTTCGTATATTATTCAATTCTCATTCCTTAGCAATATAAGCCTTATTAAATAGCATCACATTATCCCGCCAATCTGCTTCAATCGTATCCCCAGCCACAAAATGACCCGCTAAAATTTCTTGGGCTAAAGAATTTTCTAAATGGTGTTGAATAGCACGCTTCAATGGACGTGCGCCATACACGGAATCAAATCCGGTTTCGCTCAACTTATCTAAAACCGCATCACTCACGACTAAACCCATATTGTGTGATTGCAAACGTTTACGTAAAAAGTCAATTTGCAAGTGAGCAATTGCGCGAATCTGAGTTTTCGCAAGAGGATGAAACACCACCACATCATCAATCCGGTTAATAAATTCAGGGCGAAAATGTTGCCCAACAATGTCCATAATGGCAGTTTTCATGGCATTGTAATTTTCTTCGCCAGCCATTTCCTGAATTAATTGTGAACCGAGATTAGAAGTCATCACAATCACGGTGTTACGAAAATCCACTGTTCGCCCTTGCCCATCCGTCAAACGTCCATCATCTAACACTTGTAATAACACGCCGAAAACATCGGGGTGCGCCTTTTCCACTTCATCCAGCAAAATCACTGAGTAGGGTTTGCGCCGCACGGTTTCTGTTAAATAGCCCCCTTCTTCATAACCCACATAGCCAGGCGGGGCACCAATGAGGCGAGCAACTGAGTGTTTTTCCATAAATTCAGACATATCAATGCGTACCATTGCCTCATCCGTGTCGAATAAAAAGCTGGCTAACGCTTTACACAACTCAGTTTTACCTACCCCCGTTGGTCCTAAAAATAAAAATGAACCATTGGGGCGATTGGGATCCGCTAAACCAGCACGGGAACGGCGGATAGCATTGGCAACTGTTTGCATTGCCTCATCTTGTCCCACCACGCGCTGATGTAAGGCATTTTCCATACGAAGCAATTTATCACGTTCGCCTTCCAACATTTTGGTGACGGGAATACCGGTCCATTTAGACACAATTTCAGCAATTTCCTCATCAGTCACCGCATTGCGTAGCAATTGCATATTTTGATGCTGTTCCGTTTGGGAAGCATTTTCCAGTTCTTTTTCTAGTGTCGGGATGCGTTCATATTGCAGTTTCGCCATACGTTCTAAATCCCCTGCGCGTTGAGCCGTTTCCATCGCTAAACGCGCCTGTTCCAGTTCTTCCATAATTTTACTGGCATCTTGGACATTTGCCTTTTCAGCCCGCCACAATTCATTTAAATCCGCAAGCTGTTTTTCTAACTCACTGATTTCTTTATTCAATTTTGAAAGACGCTGTTTTGAAGCTTCATCCTTTTCTTTCTTTAAAGCCTCGTTTTCAATTTTAAGTTGAATCAAACGACGATCTAACCGATCAATGCGTTCCGGTTTGGAGTCAATTTCCATGCGAATACGACTGGCGGCTTCATCAACTAAATCAATTGCCTTATCAGGCAATTGCCGATCTGTAATGTAGCGGTGCGAAAGCGTTGCCGCTGCCACAACGGCGGGATCGGTTATATTGACACCATGATGAACCTCGTAGCGTTCTTTCAATCCGCGCAAAATGGCGATGGTGTTTTCCACATTTGGCTCATTCACTAAGACTTTTTGGAAACGCCGTTCTAGGGCTGCGTCTTTTTCAATATATTTGCGGTATTCATCTATTGTTGTGGCACCGACACAATGTAACTCACCGCGTGCCAAAGCAGGTTTTAGCATATTGCCGGCATCCATCGCGCCTTCGCCTTTACCCGCACCCACCATCGTATGCAATTCATCTATAAATAAAATGATTTGCCCTTCTTGTTTGGCTAAGTCATTTAACACCGCCTTTAACCGTTCTTCAAATTCGCCGCGATACTTAGCCCCCGCAATTAATGTGCCCATATCCAGTGAGAGTAAATTTTTATTTTTTAAGCCTTCTGGCACTTCACTATTGATAATGCGTTGCGCTAAACCTTCAACAATAGCTGTTTTTCCAACTCCAGCTTCTCCGATTAAGACAGGATTATTTTTCGTGCGCCGCTGCAATACTTGTACGACACGACGAATTTCATCATCGCGCCCAATCACAGGATCTAATTTACCTTGCAACGCAAGCTCTGTGAAATTAATTGTATATTTTTCAAGGGCTTGACGTTGATCTTCGGCATTAGGATCATTGACTTGTTGCCCACCGCGTATTTCTTCAATCGCTTGTTCCAATAAAGCTTTTTTTGCACCCGCTTTACGCAGTAATTTACCAATACTCCCTTTACCTTCTAGCGCTGCCAGTATAAATAATTCACTGGGAATATATTGATCTTTTCGCTGTTGCGCTAGTTTATCAGTGATATTCAATAGACGGTTTAAGTCATTAGAAACATGAACTTCCCCCTGATGTTCTCTGACTTTGTCAATACGTTCTAGCGCTTCAATTAAAGCGGAACGAATTTGATTAACATTGGCACCAGCACGCGCCAGTAATGAATTGATGCTACTGTCGGTTTGATTGAGCATGGCTAATAAGACATGCGCAGGTTCCATAAAACGGTGATCATGCCCTACTGCTAGACTTTGTGCATCAGCGAGAGCTTGTTGTAATTTGGTAGTCAGTTTTTCCATATTCATTTAATTTGCTCCTCTTAAAAAAACAGACCTGACAGGTTTCTAAAACCTGTCAGGTCTAAAATTCAACCGTTAGTATAACAGGTAAGAATAAATTTATGAAAATCAAGTTTGAAAGGGCAACCAGACGAGTCATGAGAAATCCGATTCTTTCTAAAAATCGGATTTTTTGAGCCTGTTATTTTATTAATGACAATTTTTTCGTTTAAATGCTCTTTGCTCTGATGTTAATGATCTTATTCCTAAAGATTCTTGAGATAGTATATCAATACACCGTAATGCTGGAGACTGTTTATGCGTTTTGGAGACAGCAGCACGCTGCTTGGATGAGGAGGATCGGGACCGTTTATGCGTTTTGGAGACAGCAGCACGCTGCTTGGATGAGGAGGATCGGGACCGTTTATGCGTTTTGGAGACAGCAGCACGCCGTCTGGATGACGAGGACCGTTTAGCCTTTGCAGATGGCAGCTGCTTTGAAGGTGAAGAGCGCGGAATCGTTGCGACACTTCGCCGTTTTAAAGGTGGTGACTTTTGGATAGTTTGTTGCGGTCGTTGTTGCAATTGCTGTTCTTTTGTTTTTAAATGCCGCTGTAATTTTGCTAATGCCTGTGAATTAGGATTGATTTTATTTAAGCGTTTAATGTATTGACGTGCGCCTGAAAGTTTGCCTTTTTTCAGTGCATTTTCCGCCCATTGTTGGTAACGTGCTTCAATTTTCACCTTGCCCTGTTTAGCTTGAGCATTATTGGGTTGTAGGACCAAAACTTGGTTATAACAATCATAAGCAGTTCCCCCCTTTCCAGTCGTGAGACGATTAGCTTTAAAATGAACTTCGCATTGTTGTAATAATGCCACAATTCGGTCATCCATTGTAACAGGTTTTGGCACATCTGGATGATTGGATGTTTTTTCTAACGGTGTTGTCTTTTGGATTGTTGTGACGGGTTTTGGCACATTTGAATGATTGGATGTTTTTTCTAATGGTGTTGCCTTTTGGACTTTATGAGGTACATTATGAGGTACATTGTTGTTTTGAGCTACTTCTAACCTATGAATAACTGGCTTCGGATGGGAATTGTCCAAATTTTTTTGAAGCAATTGGGGGTTTATCACCGGAGGAGATGATTTGCTTTCAAGGCTTGATGCAAATACTTTAGTATATTCAGGATAGTATTGATGTACCGAATATAATGCCACAAAAACGAAGAAAAAAAATAAACCAAAACGCATTAGCCAGGAGGTAATAATATTTTTGCCTTTTCTAGGATCATATATTTTAATCCAACGCTTACCCAAAATGGTCGTTTTGTGTAAATAATTAAGATTTAGTTTTTTAGGATACATTTTTAAACTCTCATCCTTTCCACAATAAAGTTTATACAGATTTAACACAATTTATTGATTTTATTAATATTCCTGTTTTGGGAAAAGCCATAAAATCAAGTATTTAAATTAAACCAGTATAATACCTAACAGTTTTTTGGAAGTTATTGATCTAAATTTTGTCAAGCAACCTTTGGTTAGGATATGTGGATTGAAAGGGCATTGGACGCGCCCGACATTTCAATGCCATTAAGTTAAGGATTTATCGCTTTATTTTCAATTAAGATATATTGTAGGTCAGCTAAGATTTTTTTTTGCGAAGCCAAAAAAACGTAACCCAATAGAGCGTGATAAATGTTGGGTTCATTTCGCGTAAGCGAAATAAACTTAGCTGACCTACGCTATAAGCTTTTGTTTTTCAATCATTTATTGCTTAACGCAATCTGACAGTTTTTTGAAAGTTATTTACCTGAAAATCACCTAATTACATCAAAGTTTCCCAATCGGTATGTTCCCATAAAGATTGTAATTGGGCAAACTCATCAGTTAAACTATTCAGTAATGTTCCCACTTGCGCTAAATCGCCTTGCTTACCGGCTTGTTCTGCGGTAAAAGCGATTTCACCTAAACGTGACGCACCCACACTCCGGGCACTCCCCTTTAAAGAATGCGCTATACGCTCTGCATCTTTTTGATTCCCAGCTTGCACCGCCGTTTGTAGTTTTTCCAGTTGTTTAGGGGTATCCTGAGAAAATTTTTCAATAATCTTTTTCAAGATATTGAGATTACCAATAGCTATACGTTTGGCTTGTTCAATATCGAAAATAGGCAAATCGGTCAATGGTGGAATACTATCAATTTCTTTGCCAATTTTCTTTGTCACTGAATCGTCATCATTTTTTATAAGGAGTGAGGATTTAATAACTTCCGAAACTTTTGAGCCAAACCTGACAGGTTTCAAAAACCTGTCAGGTTTAGTTTCGGATTTTATTGAATTCTCATTCCTAAGTGATGATGTGTATTTTTCTATCATCATACGTAAAGCTTCTATTTTTAAAGATTTAGGGAGACAATCATTCATACCAGCGGCAATATAGCGTTTAACGTCTACGGCTTGATGATTAGCGGTAACCGCAACAATTGGTGTTTGTAAATGCCGAACATACCGACGTATCTGTTTGGTGGCTTCTATGCCGTCCATCACCGGCATTTGTATATCCATCAAAATAATATCATAGTCATTATCAACACATTTTTCTACCGCTTGCTTGCCATCTTCAGCGACATTGAATAGACATCCAAGTTCTTCAAGCATATTAGTCGCTACCATACAATTAACAGAATTATCTTCCACTAACAAAACTTTTTTATCTATCTTATCTACTTTATTTGTTTCCTGCTCCTTGATAACGGTCGCCTCCCCCTTTGATGAAGACGGTAAAAACGGGGGCAGCGAGCAAGAAAATATTTCTGTCTCCATCATTTTACCACGCTCCTGCCTATATTTTGGCAAAAGAAAAGCCGGTTTTAATTCCAAGTTGGATAGATAGGTTTGATAAGATGAACAATATTTGTTAAGGAGGTCAAAAATACCCTCTATCGTGATGGGTTTAGCGATATAATCGTCCATACCAGCCGCTAAACAATGTTCCGCATCACCTTGCATTGCATCAGCTGTCATAGCAATAATAATTTGATGTTGTTGTTCGGTTTGAAAAACTTGCGCTTCGTTTTTTCGGATGAGTCGCGTTGCTTCAAAACCATCCATTTCTGGCATGTGTATATCCATAAAAATCACCGCAAAATGTTGTTGCTTTAATTTTTCTATTGCCTGAAGACCATTCATAGCATAAGTAACTTGGCAACCCAATTGTTCTAACATATTCACAGCCACCATATAATTGACTTCGTTATCCTCAACTAATAACACAGGCAAATTCAGATAAATTTTTGGGGGAGTCTTCAACTGAAATTTATTCACTTTTTCCATTGTAATAAATTCTAGTGAGGATTGTGATTGCTCAAACGCATTTCGTAACTTTAATAACGTTTGTTGGAGTTGTCGCCGTGGTAAAGGTTTAAGCAGATGTGCAGAAAAGCCGGCTTGTTGCAATTGTTGGCTGTCCTTTTGAAAACCCGCCGATGACAGCATAACCAGCATGGTTTCCCCAATTTCAGAATCTTGTTTAATCTGTTTACCTAATTGTTCACCATCCATGACGGGCATGAAATAATCAATGATGGCTAACCAATAAGGTACATGTTGCCTTTGCGCATTTCGTAAATGATCTAAAGCGGCTTCGCCACTATCCAGTGCTTGAGCACGAATCTTTAAATCTTCTAGTTGTTCGATTAAAATTCTTTGATTGACCGAATTATCATCCACTACCAAAATTCTTGTTCCTTCTAGGCACTGGAAATTTAATAGCTCAGTCTCCTGGAAAGTTTGAGCAATGCTTGAAGATTGATCGGGTTTGCTCCCCATAGCAAACGGCAAAGGGACCGTAAAACTAAAAGTTGAACCTTTATCTAATTCACTCACAACGTGAATTTCACCATTCATCAATTTGACCAATTGTTTACTGATAGCTAGTCCTAAACCAGTTCCACCAAAGCGACGAGTTGTAGCAGTGTCTGCCTGGGTAAATTGATCGAAAATCGTATTCACTTTATCCGGCGGGATACCTATACCGGTATCTTCAATATGAAATACCATATCAGCTAACTCAGCTTCTTGAGTTTCGCAATCCACATTAATCAATACATGCCCTTGAACGGTAAATTTGATAGCGTTACCAGTAAGATTGGTCAAAATTTGTCGTATTCGTCCCGCATCCCCAATAAAATGGCGCGGTGCATTTGGAGCGTAGCGTACTATCAATTCAAAACCTTTAGACACAGCCGTCATAGACAGTAAACGAGCCACTTCTAAAACTGCCGATTCTAAATCAAATTCAGCAGGTTCCAGGGATAACTTTCCAGCTTCAATCTTAGAAAAATCAAGAATATCATTGATAATCGTTTGTAGTGCATCCGTTGATTGATAAATAATCTGTGCATATTCACGTTGTTTAGGTGATAGTTCAGTATTGAGGAGTAATTCAGTCATACCAACAACCCCATTCATAGGGGTACGAATTTCATGACTCATATTAGCTAAAAATTCGCTTTTGGCACGAGTCGCCGCCTCAGCTGCTTCTTTAGCACGACGTAATTCTGCTTCTGCCTGTTTACGTTCTGTAATATCGCGTCCGACTACTTGATATTCAACCAGTTTGCCACCCTGCTCATCAAACATAGCACGACCTATCCAATGCTGCCAACGTTCTGTGCCATTAATTGTAACGCAATGTTCCACTTCTAACACAGGCTTTTCCCGATTTAAACTATCCATCATCTCTCGGATAACATCTTGCATTTCATCAAAGAAGAAGGGAATCAACTGATATCCGATTAGCTCGGCTTCCGTTTTCTTAAAATAGCGACAATAAGCTTCATTGACAAAACTAAGACGACCATCTGGTAAATAACGACAAATCAATTCGGTTTGGTCTTGGATAATCGCCCTATAACGATGTTCACTGATTTTAAGGGCTTCTTCGGTGCGTTTGCGCTCGGTAATATCAGTAGAAATTTGCAAACGAACTAAACGTCCATCCACCCAAGGAATAGCACGAGCATGAGATAAATACCATTTGTCAGATACATTGATTTCAGAAGTATACACCCCCGTTGGTTCACCGATGTTATTGAGTAATTTCGCATTATTACAAAAATGACAAGGTTGATGTTGAGATAAAGTTTTCCAGCAACGTTGCCCTTCGGTGGGTTTTCCAAAGGTTTCACGTCCATATTTATTCATATACAACAGTTCATAACTTTGTATATCAGACACATAAACCAATGATTCTAAGCTATCTAATATTGTTAAAAGACGTTCATGGGCATCTTTTATGGCTTCTTCACTATGTTTACGTTCAGTTATGTCACGGATAATGGCATAAAATCTTTTTTGTTTGACTAGGGGGTAAGCGTTCCAGGCAAACCAACGATAAGAATTATCCTTGCAATGATAGCGATTTTCAAAACCTTCTACCGAATGACCCTGTAACAGCGTCTCAAAAAAAGCATGAGTCGAAAGTTTATCATCAGGATGCACAAAATTTAAAAAGGGTTTAGCTAAAAAATGTCGGCGACGGTGTCCTAAAGTATGTTCCCAAGACTTATTAAGTTGTTTAAAAAAACCATCAAAACCAATAATGGACTGCATATCAATTGAAAGGTTAAATAAGCGATCACGTTCTTCTTCTATCTGTTTCCGTTCCGTAATATCCATAATAATATTTGTGACGGCTTCTAAACCTTTTTTAGCGCTATAAAGAGCAGAAGCGAAAAAATCACCCCATAACATTTTGCCACTTTTATGGATAAAGCGAACTTCGGTACGAAAATGGTCAATCAAACCATCCTTCAAATCTTGCATCAATGTGTCAATCGCAAAAAAATCATCATGTTCAAACAGATCAAACAGATTTTTGCTTGACATTTCTTTAGTCGAATAACCCAACATTTCTAACCATTGGGTATTAAATTTGATATGTTCTCCTTGCGGATTGACTAGCGTGATAGCAACGGCAGCACTATTAAAAATCGCTCGAAAACGTTTTTCGCTTAAAGCTAAAGCATCCTCCATTTGTTTACGTTGAGTGATGTCAGAAAAAGTCGAAACCACTGCAAAAGGCTGCATTTGTCCTTTGTGCCACAAAGGTTGAGAATTGATTGATAACCAAACGAGAGCACCATCAGGCTTATAAACGCCTAACACCACGTTGGAACAAGGTTGACCGGTGCGTAAAGTTATCCTGGCAGGGAGTTCCTCTTCTGGAAAAGGAATGTCTTCTTCATAAATGAATTGCCATTGGGGATCGAAGGAAGTAAATCCAATATATTGTCCTTGGGAAAGACCCAAAATACGGCGAGCACTGGCATTACAAGCACCAACTCGTCCATCGGTATATTGCAACACCACCCCATCTTGCATTGCCGCTACGACTGAATGATAGCGCGTTTCGTGTTCACGCCAACGGTTTTCATTTTGACGACGAGTTAGAAAAACGCCAATTAATTCGGTTGCTGATTGTAATAGATAAAGAATGTTAGTGTCCCATACTTGATGCTTTGATATATCATCAAAATAAATAAAACCAAACCATTGTTCAGCCACTTCAAGAGGGATAACCAGTAAGGAAAAAGACTCCAACGATTGAAGTATTTTTTGTTCGCTAGGGGAAAAATCAGCAACATTGCCGCTAATCCGTTGTCCTTGAGAGAGTGAGCTTTCCCAACGCTTCAATTCTGGTTGATAGTTCCAATTTTGATTCAACAGTTGTTTTGACAATGGTACCCCTGATGAGACCACTTGATGGGTACAGTGGGTACATAAGCCCTGCTCAACTTGAATAAAATTTTCAAATATTCCGATTCGATTGAGTGAAGTGGCTTTAAGTAAATAAGTTAGAACATCGAATAGCGGTTCTTCATCATAATAACTAGCCAATAAGCGACGTGAACAGGTAGTTAAAGTTTGTTCATATTGTAGGCGAATCGTAGTCATTTTTAAATTTTCCTGAGTATATATATTGCACGTGGGTATTAAACTTCTATAGTCAATAGCATTGAGTTTTAAACTGGGCAAGCAACTTGGGCAACTTAAACTGCTCGGTTGACATGCAACGACTCGTCACCGCCCTTTTCAGATAAATAACTTCCGATTTTTTAAAAAATCGGATATCTTATAATGTTCAATATCTTGTTGATGACATTTCTTGAAGAAATAGTATTTTCCATTCCCTCCCTCCCTCAAAAAATTAAATCCATTTATTGATTGTAGCGATGCGAAGTTACTGCGTTTCATTAATCCGTTGTACTGGAATCCGTTGTATTGATATTTTCAAAGCCGGTCCCGGCTGGAATCAATCGTCCTATAATAACATTTTCCTTGATTCCGTACAATTTATCACATTGATTATTGATGGCACTATTGAGTAGTACTCGTGTCGTGTCCATGAAGGAAGCGGCAGAAAGAAATGATTCTGTAGATAATGAAGCCTTAGTAATCCCTAACAAATTAGGTTTCCAAGTTGCAATCTTGTTTTGATCCATTTTGCTAACTCTTTTGTTTTCTTGTATTAATTTAGTGCGTGTGACAATATCGCCTCCTAAGAACGCGGTATCGCCAGGCTCTATAATCGTCACGGTACACAACATTTGCCGAATGATAACCTCAAGATGCTTATCATTAATTGAAATGGCATGAAACTCATAAATTTCTTGTATTTCATTGATAAGGTGCTTTACTAATTCATTAACACCTTTTAAATACAGGATATCGTAAGGATTCGGATTACCTTCTACAATGACATCGCACAACTGCACCTCTTGACCCTCAGAAACCTTGATATCCTGCCATTTAAGAATAGAAAAATCATCATATTGACCATTTTTATCAATTATACTAAAACGATGTTTGGTTTGAGTACTTTGAATAAAACGAACAATGCCAGAACGACGGGCTAAAATAGCTGTTCCTTCAGGAATACGCATTTCAAATAAATCAGTTAGGCGGGGCAAAGTGCTTGTTAAGTCACGAGTATTGGGTTTATCCTGATTAAATTCAACTCCGTTGGTTGCTTCCATAAGGCTCATCGTCGCCATTTTTTTTGCAATATTTTTGGCATCAGGCGTTTGTATAGTCAGTTGAATACCAGATTCACCAATAGTCTGGGCTGCTATCACCCCAACGGCTTCTCCAACATTCACCTTTTTTCGAGTCGCTAAATCACGCCCATAACACATTGTACAAATGCCTGATTGAGATTGACAAGTCACCGGGGAACGTACCTTTACTTGTTCGATTCCCTTATTTTCAATAGATATTATCTCCTTTTCATCAAGTAATGTACCGGCTTTGATAATCCATTCGTCATGTGTAAAAATGTCTTCGGCAAGCACACGTCCAAGTAAGCGTGTACTTAATGGTTTAATAACCTGCCCTTCTTTAATGGAAGCTGTCAAAGTGATTCCTTGCTGGGTGCCACAATCAGCTTCTGTAATGATAACATCTTGAGCCACATCGACTAAACGCCGAGTTAGGTAGCCGGCATTTGCGATTTTAATCGTCGTATCGACTAAATTTTTACGAGTACTATGAGTAGAAATAAAATACTGATGTGTATCTAAACCTTCCCAAAAGTTAGCTAAAATAGGTGTTTCGAGAATTGAGCCATTCGGCTTAATTATTAATCCGCGCATTCCTGTGAGTTGACCAATTTCTTTACCACTTTGCATCCCTGCTTCTATCATCATAGATAAGAGATTTTTAGGTACCCTCGTTTTGAGTGCTTTAACTTTTGAACCATTTTGAGTTTTAGATGATAAAGAAAGTGCCGCTGGAACGCCTTGAGATAAGCTATTCAAGGCAGCATGAGTTATTTTATCTGTCGTTTTTGCCCAGGTATTAATTATATTGTAGTAACGTTGATTTTGAGTTATTTCATCTTTAAGATATTTTTGTTGGATATCATCAATTTGGGTTTTGGCTTCATCAATAAGATTAGTTTTTTGTTCTGCTACAATGAAATCATCAAGGTTTAAAGAAATACCGGCGCGAGTGGCATAAGTCAAAGCCATAAGTATGAGCCTATCAGCGAAATGAAGGCTTTCTTTTAAGCTAAGATACTGAAAAACGGTGTTAATTAAGTCGAAAATGTGTTTTTTAGTTAAATGGCGATTGATTAAGTCAAAAGGCAGTTCCTTTGGCAAACATTGTGATAATATAGCACGTCCTACAGTTGTTTTCACACGTTCTCGATGGGCTTCCGTGCTTAAAGAGGGTTGAGAGGGATGATTTTGTTTTGAATGGCTATTCATTGATAATTGAATGGAGGCTTGCAAATCCACAGCCCCATTTTCATAAGCACGTTGTACTTCATTAATATCAGCAAACACCATGCCTTCGCCATCAGCCCCAGCACGTTGATAAGTCATAAAATATAATCCCAAAATCATTTCTTGCGAGGGAACGATTAAAGGTTCCCCATTAACCGGGGATAGGATATTATGGCTAGACATCATCAAAACACGTGATTCAAGTTGTGCTTCTATCGTCAAGGGAACATGAACAGCCATCTGATCACCCTCAAACAGGGCATAAAAAGTCTGAGCAACTAAGGGGTGTAATTGGATAGCCTTACCTTCTATCAATATAACTTCAAATGCTTGAATATTTAAACGAGATAAGGTTGGCATCCGATTGAGTAGTATCGGATGCTCGTGAACCACTTGTTCAAGCATTTTCCAAATTTCAGGTTTTCTTTGTTCAATTAAGCTTTTAGCCCTATGAGTAGAAGCTGCTAAACCGCGTTTTCGCATCAAATTAAATAGAAAGGGTTTAAAAAGTTCTAAAGCCATTTCTTTGGGCAATCCACATTGGTGCCATTTCAACTTTGGTTCCACGACTATCACAGAACGCCCTGAATAGTCCACTCGCTTGCCAAGTAAATTTTGGCGGAAACGACCTTGTTTACCCCTAATCATATCTGATAATGATTGAAGCGGTAGCTTATTTTTGCCAATGATAGCTATGGGAGCTCGCCTAGCATTATCCAGCAATGCATCCACGGCTTCTTGTAACAGACGCAATTCATTACGAATGACTGGTTCAGGCACTTTTAATTCTAATAATCGTTTTGTACGATTATTACGATTTATCACTCGCCGGTATAGATTATTTAAATCAGATGTTGCAAAACGTCCAATATTCTCAAGCGGCACTAGGGGACGCAAATCGGGTGGCAATACAGGTAATACGGTTAATACCATCCACTGTGGTTTTGTGTGAGAATGCAATAAGGCTTGAACCAACATTAGGCGTTTTTTTAATCTTTTTTTCTGGGTTTCAGAATAGGTATCCTCAATTTGTTCATGTAGATTATTTTCTAAAGTGACTAAATCCAAAGCACTTAATAACTCATAAATCGCGTCTCCTCCCATTCGCGCCTCAAATTCATGTTCATAAATTTCCAAAGCTTCCAAATAAGCACTTTCTGATAAAATTTGTTTCGGTTTTAAAGCCGTCAAACCTGGTTCAATAACCACATAAGCTTCAAAATAAATAATACGCTCTAAGTCGTGCAAGGATAAGTCTAATAATAATCCGATACGGGAGGGTAAAGATTTGAAATACCATATATGGGCAATGGGTATAGCCAGTTCAATATGTCCCATACGTTCACGGCGTACTCTAGCTAAAGTGACTTCAACACCACATTTTTCACAAACGATGCTCTGACGAGTAAACATTTTATATTTACCACATAAACATTCATTATTTTTAATTGGGCCAAACGTTTTTGCACAAAATAATCCATGATTTTCTGGATTAAAAGTACGGTAATTGAGAGTATCTGAGGTTTTTATTTCGCCATAGGACCAAGAACGAATTTTTTTTGGAGAAGCTAAACCGACACAAATTTTATTAAAATCTTTTATATAAGTCAGGGTATTCAATAATTTCGATAAATCATCCATATCAGTTATCAGTTATCAGTTATCAGTATAAAAATTCAGAATCCAAGTTTTTTGAAAAAACATCGGTGAATTGACACAATATTTTCAAGAAATTCAAGGGCAAGCAGTATAAAATTGAAATTTTATACTATCATAAATACCCTTTATTATAACTCATTTAATATAATATATCAACTCATATTTAAACCTATTAACATTTAACCGCATTCAATCAAGTAATAACACCTAATATCACAACTGATTAACTAATAACTGATAACTGATAACTGAACATGTTTCACTGCGTCCTTTACCAACCAGAAATACCACCCAATACAGGCAATATTATCCGCTTATGTGCCAATACTGGAGTACAATTACATTTGATTCACCCACTTGGGTTTGAATTAGACAATAAAAAACTCAAACGAGCTGGACTTGATTATCATGAATGGGTAGGTATCCAAGAATATGATTCTTTTTCAGCGTTTTTGGAAACAGTGCAACCATCACGTTGCTTTGCCTGCTCAACGAAAGGAAAAACTTGTTATACTGAAGTCCAGTATCAAGCTAAAGATACCTTTTTATTTGGTCCAGAAACACGGGGGTTGCCACCAACGCTACTAGATGCACATCCGCCTGAACAAGTGATACGCATTCCCATGCATACAGGTAATCGTAGTTTGAATTTATCTAATGCCGTCGCTGTGATTATCTACGAGGCTTGGAGGCAATTGGGCTTTGAAATCGGATTAAAAGATTTTTAGTTTAAATAGAGGTAACTACTCAGCCCTAGCGTTTAAGAAATACTGTTTATTAAAGAAATAGTATTTCTTAGCGTGTTAGAAATAAATACCATTTTTCCAAAAAATGGTATTTTTGCCTTTTCCAAACTTAGCGAAAGGCTTTGGTTCACAATCCTTTGTAATTTTTATACCATATACATTGGAAGAGATAGTAGCTTAAACTTTCCAGGAGAACCGAGCATAGAAATTGGGATATCACAACAAGAAGGTTTGTCGCCGAGGATTGCCTCTTTTCCTTGCACCAATAAAAAAGTTCCGGTTCCTCATAACAGGGGCTTGCATAAAGAAGGTGTTGACCAACAAATTACTCACAAACCGAACCAGAATTAACCAGTGTCACTTTATCAGCCGCTTCAATATCTATAGGGTGCGGCTCTTTTAGAACCACGTTCTATTTATAACAACACATAATAGCTCGCTCTGTCTCGCTTCGTGCCAATATTTATCAAGAGCGTGATTTCAAAAGAGCCGCATCCAACTCTTTTCATGCAATTTCCTAAGTTCTCCATAAGGAACTTTTTAAAATACACATTGTATTTGTATCCTATCAAAATTGGGTGGCAGTGGATAGGAACTTCGTTATAACCCACCATTACGGTGGGTTGAACCTAAAACGGTTACTTCGTTGCGCTATCGCTCTACCCACCCTACCTCTAAATTTTGATAAGATACTTGTATTTAACTACCCCATTAAAATGAACTAATTGTGTTATTTTGCAAAGGTACATTTAGTTAAATTGTTGTAACTACTCAGGTATAAAATTATCCGCTTTGGTGTTTGCAATCCCGTCCATCACGTTTGAGCTACGTGTGAGCTTTGTTGCGATGATGAAAACTTTTAGGAGGGGGTTACAAACTGGAGTGTTAAATCTGTCAAGATTTTGCCCGTTTTTCATCCCAATATTTCATTATGTTTCACATAAGACTATTCATGTTTAACCCCGTTGGTGTTATGAATTTTCAAGCTCTTTGGTGTAAAATGTGAATAGCCATATAAGAAATTGGTGGAACATAAATCGGGTGAAAAATTATCTGTCATTTTTTGACAAATTTAACATCCCAGTTGCAAACCTCAAACCGTGTCATTTTTTTAATACCTGAGTAGTTACAAGTTGTTATTTATTATGGGATATTTTCTATTTATCAATTAGATTAATTACCTATGTCATTACCAATATCTTCCTCCTTATTAAATTGGAATAGCGTCGATACCGTTTTTTTAGATATGGACGGTACCTTATTAGATTTGAATTACGATAATCAATTCTGGCGCAAATATTTACCACAGCGTTATGCAAAACAACACAACCTGTCTTTTGAAGCGGCTACTGAAAGTTTAATGAGCCGTTATAAAGAGATGTTAGGTACATTGGAATGGTATTGTGTTGATTATTGGACCACACAACTTGATATGGATGTTGGGGCACTCAAAAAGGATTTAGCGCATTTAATTGCCATTCACCCTTATGTCAAAGAATTTTTACCTGCATTGCATCAACACCATAAACGAGTAGTGCTAGTGACTAATGCCCACCACAAAAGTTTGTCTTTGAAAATGCAACATACTCAATTGGCAGACCATTTTGACAAAATTGTATGTGCCCACGATTTAGGTTTACCTAAAGAAGTAGGTGCATTTTGGCAAAAATTGCAGACAGTTGAGCCATTTAATGCTGCTCGCACTTTATTGATCGATGATTCCCTACCGGTATTACGATCAGCGGCTAATTATGGTATTGCCTATTTATTGAGTATTTATCAACCCGATTCTCAATCGTCACCTAATGAGGCGGGTGAATTTAAGGCTATTCGTAGTTTTCGTGAGATAATGCCAGAGTACTAAGGAACGTGCATCAAATAATTTAGTCAACTTTAAAACCAGACCTGCCAGGTTAAAACAAAACCTGGCAGGTCAAGAGCAGCCTCCAAACTTGATTTTGACCTGGCAGGTTTTCTTTTGAACCTGCAAGGTCTGGTTTAGTTGTCGAATTTATTTCATGCACGTTCCTAATTCTACTTTTCGTTTTTTTAGAAAGTGATATTTCTTCCACTCGACGTTCAAGTTTTTTTGTTCCCTCCTTTC
>Ga0233403_10000472_pt1 | contig 18778 bp, 19 predicted proteins | sample Na_oxic_1_MG_FD_179866 | JGI IMG/M metagenome (GOLD analysis project Ga0233403, IMG submission 179866) | Seawater microbial communities from Saanich Inlet, British Columbia, Canada - Na_oxic_1_MG | ecosystem: Environmental > Aquatic > Marine > Inlet | place: Canada: British Columbia | collected...
GTGAAATTGAAAATTTAATGAAAGATTTGGCGAGTAGTTTTCGCCGTACTTACATTTAATTGGACTACTTGGGCTACTTGTTAACTTTATGGAAACGGTAAAATCGGAGATACCTAAAAATTTCAGATAAATAACTTCAAAAGTTCTGTCAGGTTTGCTCTGAGAAAATATTTATCCGAAAAGCTATAGATGCCATTTCTTCAAGAAACGGCATCTATTGTTTCGGTGTCATTTAATCCGTCATGTAAACTATCATGTAGAGATTTCTAAATTAATTACGTCCCTCCATGTATTTCGTAAGCAGTCTAGCGGTAGAAACCTTTACTTTTTCATGTATCTTTTTTTGGAGTGCCTCTTCAGCGGTGGTTAATGTTCTCTTCCTTTGCTTACCTTCTATGAGGCTTTTGACTACTCTAAATCGAGCCTTAATTTCTTGACGCTCTTTGAGAATGACATCATCAGTCTTTGCGTAGAGATGAACGGTTAATTTCAGACCGCTATCATCACCATCATATATACCGTAGATAACGGAATTGGCATTTCGTCTTTCAGCTAATTTTCTAACTTTCTTCCTAACCGAACCTCCTCTTGAAGTCCAAAAGTTGTCTGTCTCAAGTGCGTTGGTGTATGCTTTTTCATCTACGCCAAAGTAACCACTAGTTTTTGGCCCAACAAAAACTATTTTATTATCAGAAAAAAAAGCAATATCTTTCACACCATCAACCGCTCCTTGCCACGCAATTTTACCGATTTCGGACTCACTCCATTTATCATGGGGCTTAAATGGACTAACATAAACTCTGAGAGGGTCTGATTTTGTATATCCCCCAAATTTTGCGCTAATCATCCGGTTTATTTCATCCATCATTTGCTGGGAGCAACCACCAAGTCCCAAAAGCAAAAAAATACTCAATACGAACACAAGCCATTGTCTATTCAACATACTTTTCTCCAGTATTCCATAAAACTCAGGATGTTATGACTTTTTTTAAAACTACAGTTTTTCAAACCTGACCGGTTTTGGAAACCTGTCAGGTTTAAGAATAATAATTTCGTTTAGGAGGTCATTGAATCCTTGATTTTTGTGTTGATATTAGCGAGCAACTTTTATGTTGTATCGCAATTTGCCAACTTCAAAACGGCGCGGATTACCAACCCCTTTAGCTTCAACCCAAATAGTTCCAATAAGCTGACCTTTTCGATTCAAATTAAAGCGATGTGCTTTAATTCCTTTTAGAGTACTTTTTCCTTTATAAGCAAATTTATATTTGCGAATCAATCCGTTAACAAAGAGATAAATTGGTTTGTTGTGATATGCTCTGGGACGTTTGTTTGCTCCCCGCATCAACATCAAAAGCGAACTTTGATCGACAATTGGAGCAGTAGCATCTAACAGCCGAGTTTGTACGTTAGTGGGCGACTCCGTTATGATGCGTATGTTTTTACCTAATTCTTTGTCATAAGTGATATAGATATCAACTTCATTGGTAACAGAGCTACTCGTAATCACAGAGGAATCCACCGAGAATGTTGAGTTCTTAAAGGTAGTAGAAGTTCGATTTTTACTGGCAGCCGGATTGGAGAAAACGAATTCAACCGTTGTAGTGTCAGTTCTCCGCTTATCTACATACATTTTTGCATTCAGAATATCCTTGCCGCCGGCTATATTAGCCAACCTTCCAAGATTACGAATCAGGCTTGCATCTGAATCACTTTCCAGAACATATCCTTTAAATCCGGAAGGAAGAGGTTGAGCCAGCTTATAGCTCCATTGTTGTTTGTCGTATTCAAGTTCTGCATTTGCGAATATTACCTGACTCGACAAAAACGAACAGGTTAATACCAATGCGTAAAAATTAAATCGCCTAAATATCATACTATTATGTCTCCTATCAATGTTGCATTGTAAAATTCTTAGTCAAACTTTCATCACAAGATTCCATCACTTGCTCATCCAATTTCTTGCGTTTATAGCCATCAGCATTAATAAACATACTGTACTTTCTGCGATTTCTCAGTTGTCGAGATAATGTATAATTTCCAAAATTGTCGGTAACTGCTTGGGAGAGTATGCTAGATGAATCAAGAAATGCATCATATTCATAAATGAGTGTATCCGGAACTAAAACCACAAATTTAGCATCAGAAATACCTTGATTTGTATTAGCATCAACTATCTTACCAGACATAGAAAATTCTCTAGGTATTTTTTCACAAGCATTTTCGATTTGGATTGGTTTGGTAACCTGGTTTACGTGATCCAAATTTTCAGTTTTTTTAACCTGAATTTCTAGCATAAAGGTCAATATATAATCTCCCACATTATCCAACCTCCCAGAAACCAAAAGGTATAATCCAACACCTAGAGCAATTCCAAGGATTGTACTCCAAGTACCAAATGACCAACATCCAAACTTCATGATAAATATATTGTTAGTGGAGCGAACGTAACTTAAAATTATTGTTCAAGCTCTTACCACAAGATTCCATCACTTGCTCATCCAATTTCTTGCGTTTATAGCCATCAGCATTAATAAACATACTGTATTTTTTGCGATTTCGCAGTTGTCGAGATAATGTATAATTTCCAGATTTGTCGGTAACTGCTTGGGAGAGTATGCTAGATGAATCAAGAAACGCATCATATTCATAGACGAGCGTACCCGGTACCAAAACCACAAATTTAGCACCAGAAATACCTCGACCGGTGTTAGCATCAACTATTCTGCCAGACATAGTAAATTTTCGAGGCGGTTTGTCGTCGCAGACATTTTTGTCTGGAACATGCGGCACGATTGCTCCTTGCTCATTAACCGGTGCATGAGGTCGCGCTCTATACTCACCATCATCTGGGGCTAGATGAGGCAGTGCCCCTTGTTCACCATTAGTAGGTGTTGGAAGAAGTTGCTCCCTTTGGCCACCATTAGCCGGATCCAGCATGGAGGTATTTGGCTTATTTGCCTTTTCATCAGTATCTAAGTCATCTTGCCTATCTGTCTTTTCCGTCATTCTAGCGGTACTTGTATTATATTCTACTTCAACAGCCTCCTTACCAACAACGCATGTAAAAATTACTTTAAATGTATGGGGACCGGGCGATAGAGCTATGTTGGGTTGAAAAGATCCTTTAAAACTTTCCACGGCTTTACCACCATCTAATTGATATTTACATTTTTTTACAAAAGAGTTCATCTCCCAATACCATATAGGTCGAAATCGATTATTGGTATTAATTTTAAGTTCTGGCGGACACTCTGAATACCCATATAAAGTAGCCGCGTTTCCAGTAGTCCCCTCTCCTTGGGATATAGGAGAATGAAACATAGATAAAATAGCGACAGCTACTATAGTCACCCAAAAAAGTTTTGTATTTTGGTACATCTTATATGCTAAAATATCAAAGTTAGGAGTTGAGATTTTTATAACACAATATATGTATTGCTAATTAGGATTAATATACGTATTTAACCTAATACAATTTTCCTTATAATGACTTTTTCAACAGCCAATCTAAGGAATGCACAGTCTATACAAACGATTTTCTTAAAACCACTAATACACATTAGGAATTTATGCTAGATACATTAGGTTTTTATACACAATATTGTTATTGCTAATTTAAATTACATGTTTGTATTTAACCTAATACATTTTTCCTTAGAATGACTTTTTCAACAGCCAATCGCCAAGGAACGTGCAGTTTATATGAGCGATCCTTTAAATACCACTAATACACATTAGGAATTTATGCTAGATACATTAGGAATTTTTTTGCCAGAAAATATAAATATGATGAAACCGAATAAAGAACACTTTGCCCTAGCTAAACAGCATTGGGATTTAGAAAATTTGTATATCGACTTAGCCTCTGCGAAAGGTAAAAATTTAACACCGATTGAAAAAATACATTTGTGCGGTTTATTGTGTGGTTATAGCCCGGCTGAAATAGCTGAGAAATTGCATAAAAGCGTAAATGGCATTGAGGTTGATTTCTCTAATACGATATATCAATACGTTAAACATTTACTCAATCGAGGCGATGAAAAAATAGAAAATTGGCGTAATATCTGTCAGTGGTTGGAAGAAGTTGGCTATAAAAATCAACAAACAGAACAACCTCAATCAAAAAATTCGATGCAAATACCAGTAGATGCTCAAGTCCATATATCAAATATAAATGGTAAAAATCAACTTGAAATCGGCATGTTTATTCAATTAGTTGTTCCCCTGCCTTCAGACACTTCCAAAGAAAATCCGACTAAATAAAAATGGTTCTCAAGTATTTAATGAATGTAAAAAAAGTTGAACAAAGTTGGTGGGTTTACGCGAGACTGGAGCCAAGCCTACAAAAAATGTTTTGCAATTGCCTGCTCTGACTGTCACCCCTCTGGGATGCCTAACTATTTTTTGAACTATGATTTGTTGATTACACTCTCTGATTCAAACTTTTGAACTATGATTTATTGATTACATGAAATCTAAGATTGAGATAAAAAATCTTATGCTTCAAACAATCAGTTAAATCATAGTTCAAGATTATTAAGTACTGAGTATTAATAATATACCGGAGCCTAAATCAATTTTTGTAACGTTACGGAGCTAGTTGCAAACTAGCCCGGCAAAAAAATGTTACAGGGCCAGTTGCAAACTGGCCCTGCGAGCGTAGAGTGGGTAGAGCGACTTTGATCTCCACCATTTAACGGTTACTTGATGTTCAAGTTTTTTAGAAAGAAAGTTCACCATCTTAGCTTTGAAATAAATTTCAAGGCTAAAAGCTCAAGTACCCTAAAGGGCACTAAAATACTTTAAGGTGTGAGTCCGCTTTAGCAGACTTGAGCTTTTAGCTGAGACTGAGGCTGTCCAAATCACCGACGAAATCAAAGCACTAGCTCAAACGTTAGGATATCAACCAGTCCCTATATTTAATTGGGTACACGAAAATATTGAGTTTCTCACCTCCTACGGCTCAACTCAAAGTTCACAGACTCCGTTGGACATGAGACGGGGCAATGCGTTTGATACCGCGAGTTTGTTGATTGCGAGATGAGGTGCCTCAAACATTGAGGCTCGTTATGTCTACGGAGCGGTACAAATTTCTGCACAAAGAATGGTCAAGTGGCTTAAAGTCAGCGATGCCCAAATGGCAGTTAATTTATTAGCCAATGCTGCTATTCCCAACGGAGCCTCAATTGCTGGTGGAGAAGTAATTTGTTTGACGCGATTCTTTTGTTATCTCGTTTAGCGGAAACCGATTTGAAATCTGCTTTTCAAGAGCAACGGGGGGAAGCAGCTTTGAAATAAATTTCAAGGCTGACAGCTAAAGCCAGCTAAATAAATTCTTTAATTAGTCTGTTTTAGCAGACTTTAGCTTTTAGCCTTGAAATTTATTTCAAGGCTGAGTAGTTACCTTTTCTAATGTTAGTCTGCTTTAGCAGACTTTAGCTTTTAGCTTTGAAATTTATTTCAAGGCTGAGTAGTTACCTTTTCTAATGTTAGTCTGCTTTAGCAGACTTTAGCTTTTAGCCTTGAAATTTATTTCAAGGCTGAGTAGTTACTTTTCTAATGTTAGTGCTTGTCAAGAAATAACTTGGACATTTGTTATTTGTTTAGTACAACGGATCTGGGGAATAACCGGATTGGTGTGTGATGTGTTTATAGTTATTAGCTTGTCGATGGTTGTCTTGGTTTTATTAGAGCGATTACAGTCTTGCACCAATCCGGTCATTCCTCAGATCCGTTGTACTTAGGAGATGGGTCAATTATAAAGCAATTTGTTTAGGTTATTTCTTGACAGACACTTAGTCTGCTTTAGCAGACTTTAGCTTTTAGCCTTGAAATTTATTTCAAAGCTGAGTAGTTACCAAAGAAGAATTATTACAAGTACTTAACATTTATTGAAAATGAAAGGAGCATCGTTATGATTGACGATCATGCTAGTAAATTTTATGGGTTACCCGTGGTTGAATTTGAACCACAACTGGGTATTGAAAATCCTCGCAATCAAGTTTATCGTCTTGCTTATAATGGTGACGATAAATTTCAAGACATGTTGGACCGGTTTTTCAATACTCCAAATGTGATCGAAATACAGGCACTCATTATAGGTGATTGGTCCAGTGACGATTATTATACAAGTGATACGAACCCTGATTTTTTATTATTACAGCTTATTGAGCAACGCAACAAGTTACCTAATCTCAAGGCGCTATTTATCGGGGACATCACTTCCGAAGAATGTGAAATTTCTTGGATTTTGCAAACCGATTACGCTCCTTTACTTCAGGCTTTTCCACAATTGGAACAATTGCGGGTGTGTGGGAGCAATGGGTTAGGGTTTAGTCAACTGGAACACAATAACCTGAAAACCTTGATTATCGAAAGTGGTGGACTGCCCGAAACAGTGATTCAATCTATCATAGATGCCAAACTGCCGGCTTTGGAACACCTTGAACTTTGGTTGGGAGAAAAAGAATATGGTTTCGATGGCGACATTGAAACTATCAAGCCTTTGCTTGAAACCGGACGTTTTCCCAAACTTCGTTACTTAGGATTGCGTGATAGTGAGATTGTGGATGAGATTGCCATTGAGATTGCCACCGCCCCTATTCTCAATCAGTTAGATGTTCTTGACCTATCTTTGGGTATATTGACCGATAAGGGTGCCCAAGCTTTGCTAAACAGTGAGCGCATTAAGAGCTTGAAGAAGCTGGATTTACATCATCATTACATGTCTACGAGTATGATGGAAAAGTTGAAAAGATTGGACATAGAGGTAGATGTCAGTGAACAAGAAGAAGATGAATATGATGATGGAGAAATTTATCGTTACGTCGCTGTCAGCGAATGAATAAATAATGGCCCCATCTCATTTTATAGTCATTGGCAATCCCAATAATCGTCGGGTGGCTTTATTTCAAGCTGCCTTACATTGGGCCAAGTTGCCATCGGCAACGGTTGTGTCATATTTAGATTTACTCACTGATCAGCAACGTTTAGAAAAGCTTATTCAACCCAATTATATAGTTCGTATAGAATCGCCGGGTGAAGATTTTGCTGTGGAGCAAAAATTGATTGCTCTTGGTGCTAATGACAAAGCGACTACTGGTGAACATATCAATGCAAAATCGGCCCTTGATTTAGACTATGAACATGGACGTATATATTATCCATCTCAATGGTATCGAGGTTTTTCGGTCTTCTTGCAAAAAATACAAACTACCTTTAATAATTTGTGGCATATCGGTACTTATTTCTCGGTGATGAATACACCGCTTAACATCTTGACTTTGTTTGATAAACGTCGTTGTCATCAACTTTGCCAAACTAATAATATACCAGTGCCGCCGAGTCTTGGCCCGATTGATTCTTACGACAAGTTACGTGAAATGATGATTAATACTAGGCAACGGCGCGTATTTATTAAATTGGCTTATGGTTCTTCTGCTTCTGGTGTGGTTGCTTATGAAATTGATGGTCGTGGACTTAGAGAACAAGCCCATACTTCACTAGAACTTCTGTATCGAAACGGTCAAATTATTTTTTATAATTCTTTGAAAATAAAGCGTTATCGCCAGCGTAGCGACATTAAAACTATTATTGATTGGCTCTGTCATGAAGGAGCACATATTGAATACTGGCTACCCAAAGCTCATCATAAAGGTTATGTTTATGATTTGCGGGTTGTTGTTATTGCGGGACAAGCACGGCATAGCGTGGTGCGATTGAGTAAAACACCAATGACCAATCTTCATTTGGGTAATGCTCGTGCCAGTGTCACTGAATTAAATCTCTCCGCTGAATTATGGCATAGAATTAAAAAAATTGCGGTGCAAGGTGCGGCTCTTTTTGCAGAGAATCTTTATGTTGGGTTAGATATTATGTTGCCATTGCGTCGTCAAAACCCGGTTATTTTAGAAATGAATGCTTTTGGTGATCTGTTGCCGGGGATTAGCGATGCTGGTATGGATACTTATCAGGCGGAGATAGATGCAATTTTAAAAAACTTTCGATGATGATATGGCTTTTTAATTGTAAAAAATGCTCATGGAAAAGACTAACTGTAAAAATTGTCATACAAAAATTCTTATTTCTACTGCGAAAAAAACAAATGGTAGATGTATGCCTTGCTATCAAGACAGATTTTTGAATAGGTTGATTAGTGGAATAATCATCACAATCATTGCACCCATTGCAATCATCGCAATATTTTTTTATGTACCATTTTATTATATTGCTCGTTTACTGAAAAAAGATATCTGGAAAGGAAAATGGATTTCTGATTGGCTAACCGAAAGAATTTCAATCAAGGAGGCTGAAGAAAAATACAATTTTTCGATTTCGATTGAAAACAAAAAGTGGGAAAGGTTAAAAGGGAAAATTCAGGAAGGTAGTGAAATTTGGGAGTTTAGTAGCCCAGTAGAAACATGGCAAAAATTGGCCTGAAGGGCCGGCGTTTGTCTTATGTATGATGGAAAAGTTATTGACTATATAGTAACAAAGATGAATTAAATTGGCTGGGTATGGCTACTCTTCTACACATTATCGGATATAACAAATGGCTCAACCTAACGCTGGGATTTGTGGTTTTTCTTGCTATAGAGTTTCAGAAAAATGTCATGCTCTAAAACTAAAAACCTCAGAGGTTTCCAAAACCTCTGAGGTTTGGGCCAAAATATTTATCTGAACATCTATAGGCGAAAATATACACGGTTATAAATCAGCATGAAAAACATGAACCATATTGTCGATAGCTACGACATTCTTTTTATTACTTTAGATACGCTGCGCTATGATGTTGCTTGCCAAGAATTAGCCGCTGGACATTTGCCCAATTTGGCACGTTTGTTACCGGAAAAGCGTTGGGAAAAACGTCATTCACCGGGCAGCTTCACCTATTCTGCTCATCAAGCCTTTTTTGCCGGTTTTTTGCCAACTCCCACAGAATCAGCTAATCATAAGCGTTTATTTGCACTTACTTTTGCGGGTAGTAAGACAATTGGGGACGAAACTTGTGTCTTTGATACGTCTGATATTGTCACTGGATTAGCAGAGCGAGGTTATCATACGGTTTGTATTGGGGGAGTAGGATTTTTTAATAAGCTAACACCGCTTGGTTCCGTGTTGCCTAATCTTTTTCATGAAAGCCACTGGCAGCGCAATTTTGGTGTAACTGATCCAGAATCGACTAAAAATCAAGTCAAGTGTGCTTTAGAAATCATAAGTAGGGTTAGGTCGTCACAACGTCTCTTTTTATTTCTCAATGTTTCCGCTTTACATCAACCCAATTATTTCTATCTGCCTGAAGCAATAGTGGATTCTATAAAAAGCCATGCCGCTGCGCTGCGTTATGTTGATGGTCAATTGGCCCCTTTATTTATGAAGATGCAAACTCGTGCTCCGGTATTTTGCATTATTTGTTCTGATCATGGCACGGCTTATGGTGAAGATAATTATTATGGTCATCGACTTGCACATGAAGTAGTTTGGACGGTACCTTATAGCGAATTTATTTTGCCACATCGTTTCAACTAACAGCTTTGTTTTATGAAAAAATATGCTAACCTAGAAACATTACTTAACCAATCACCTTATCAAGCCTATTCTTATACTTATCCCCATAAAAGTGCCTACCGCTTCCTTGAACCAACACAACCTTTGCGTGAAGTCTGGGCGAATGAAGATCGGCAAGCATTATTTCTCTACATCCATATTCCTTTTTGTGAAATGCGTTGTGGTTTTTGTAATTTGTTCACTTTAGCAAAGGTGGGGGAAGATTTCTATCGACAGTATGTTAAAACATTGAGCCAACAAGCAAAGCAAGTATCTGAATTTTTAGGAGAATATTCATTTTCGCGTTTCGCGATGGGTGGTGGCACACCGACTTATTTAGATGAATCATCTTTGATGGCGATGTTGGACATGACAGAAAAAACCATGGGAATCGATATTCATAATATTCCAGCTTCAGTGGAAGTTTCTCCAGAGACAGCCACACTTTCTAAGCTCTCTTTGTTAGCAGAACGGGGAGTTGACAGAATTAGTATTGGTATTCAAAGCTTTATTGAAGTGGAAAATCGGGCAATATATCGCCGTCAGAAAATGGATACGGTCATTCAAGTCTTGGATAGAATCCGGCATTTTGGTTTTCCCACTCTGAATATTGATTTAATTTATGGTATTCCGGGGCAAAATTTGGCAAATTGGTTATATTCATTACGCGAAGTTTTGCGTTTTCAACCGCAAGAAATTTATCTCTATCCACTGTATATACGATCTCTTACTGGACTTGAGCTACATCAACAACGGCATACTCCCCTTTATCAAAGTGAGGAAGTAACCGGTTTTTCGTCAGATAACGATATTAGATTGCAACTTTATTGGGCGGGACGTGATTTTTTACTTGAAAATGGCTATCAGCAGATTTCTATGCGTTTGTTTCAATCTGTCCATGCTTCTAACAAAAATGAACCGGTTTATTGTTGTCAAGAAGATGGTATGGTAGGACTTGGTAGTGGAGCGCGTTCTTATACCAATGCTTTGCACTATTCCACCGAATATGCGGTTAGCCATGCTAGTGTCAAAAAAATTATCATAGATTACTGTCAACGTTCGGCAGAATCTTTCCGGGTAGCTGATTATGGTATTGTGCTTGATGAGAACGAGCAAAAACGCCGCTATTTAATTAAGTCTATTTTGCGAACTGAAGGACTTAATTTAAGTGCTTATCGCCACCGTTTTAATACAGATGTATTGGTTGATTTTCCAGAGATTACTGAATTGCTGCGTTTAGGCTTGAATGAATGTGATGAACAAAAATTAACACCGACTGGCAAAGGTTTAGCCTATTCTGATGTTATCGGCTTTTGGTTGGTATCAGAATTTGTTAAACGCCGGATGGAGAATTTTTTGTTACGCTGATGCTTTTATTCTCAATTCCCAGATGAATTACATGATTCTCTATAGAGGCCCACTGTCTAGTTGCAATTATGCTTGCCGCTATTGTCCTTTTGCCAAAAACAAGGAAAATCGAAAATCACTCGCTCGTGATAAGATGGCGCTTTTACGATTTGTAGAATGGGTGCGTGAACAAAGTAGTGATCGTATTGGTATTTTATTCACACCTTGGGGAGAAGCTTTGATACGACGCTGGTATCGTGAAGCTATCATTGAACTATCTCATATTCCACACGTTGCTAAAGTTGCTATTCAAACTAATCTGTCTTGTCATTTGGATTGGCTAGAACATTGTCATAAAAAAACAGTTGCGCTTTGGACAACTTTTCATCCAACTCAAGTAAAACTGGAACGTTTTCTCGTGCAATGCCAAAAATTAGATAAGCTAAGAATACGCTATAGTGTTGGTATTGTTGGTTTAAAAGAACACCAAAATGATATTGCTTTTTTGCGCTGTGAATTAAAACGACAAGTTTACTTTTGGATAAACGCCTATAAGGAAGTACCTAATTATTACACGCCGACAGAATTAGATTATTTTAAATCCATCGATCTTTTGTTTGATTATAACCTTACTCGGCATAAGAGCAAGGGGCGTTATTGTTATACTGGGAAAAGTGTGGTTACTATTGATGGCGAGGGAAATATATATCGTTGCCATTTCATTAAGAAAATCCTTGGCAATATTTACACGCAAAATATTAAAACGATACTCAAATCGTGTTCTTGTCCTAATCAATATTGTGACTGTTATCTTGGTTATGTCCATATCAAAGACTTAGGACTTTATGAAGTATTTGGTGAAGGCATTTTGGAACGGTGTCCAGTGAGGACGTTTTTAAGTTTTAACAAGAAATCGAAGGAGGCAGAGTAATTGATTTTGATTTCTGGTTGGTATAAATGTTATTCCTGCTTATAACGAATTCTGTAGAATTTAACACCCCAATTGCGAACCCCATCCGGCGATTGTTGAATCAGACATGACAGGTTTTTAAAACCTGTCATGTCTTATGAATTTATATTTTTGGCTCGCTTGGCTTTAACCCATACTACGCTCGTTTACGTGAATTTTAAATTCAAAACCATTTAAAATTTTATTAATATTCTCCAAACTGTTTGCGACTTCGTCTATCTTAGGAACCAAATTATCAAACGTTATATCTTTTAATCCTTCGTAAGCCATTTTAACGGACTCTATCTTAGCTTCCGGATTACTATATATCTCAAATGAATCAAAATCTGTAGCAACTTCTTCAGATATTTTTTGGTTTAATTCATCATCTTTATAGCATTTGTTTAACATCTCAAAAAACTCATTTCGATTCTTTAACCAGTTTTTAATTCTATCTGAATTGAATAGTTGATGTAAATCGTAAACATGTCTAATTCTTTGTTCAAAAAATTCACCACCTTTATGGCTGGCTCTTCGTACAGCCAACAATTTTTCACAAAAGGCTCTCTCTGGTTTGATAGCTTCAATTGTAAAAGGTTTTAATTCTAACTCTTCCAACACATCAACACCATGAATTTCTTCTAAATATTCAGAAACAAAACTTTTTATTTCAACAAGTTCCGTTGGTATTGGAGTGCTAAATGAATTAATTTCTAATACAATTTTTCCGTGAATTGGAGAATTTTCAGGATAATTAAAGTTTTGTGGGAAAATATAAACCCTTTTGTATCTCTTTTCTTTAGATTCTTGGCTTTCTTTTTCGCCCGTAAAGCTCAAATCTTTTAAATTCTTTAATACTCTATATAATGCCTTGCTTTCTCTGGTGTGAATTTTTCCTTTTCCAATTCCAGCAGGATGAAGAGCAAGGTCAATATCTTCAGAAAAGCGATTTATTAACTTATAACCTTTTGAAAGTGAGGTTCCACCCTTAAATATTATATACTGCTTATGCTCATAGGCATAAAGATTATACAAAACTTTTGTAACCCAATAGTCTTTCTCAACAACGTGTTCCGGCAAACCTAAATTATTAGCTGCTTCTCCAATAGCAGCCTTAAATTCGTCACTATTTTCATGTAACTTCAACTTTTTAATCTCCATTCTTTGGTGTTTTTCAGTAAAGTCACAATTAGACCGGCTTTATAGGTACTATTTTCATTTAGTGTATGCTTTAGTTTATCTGCAAACATTTTTTTTCTTTCAGATTGAAATATATTTCCCAAAATAGCCCTAATTCTTGGAGGATAATCAAGAGATACTTTGATTAATTCCTTCAACCTTTTTTCATCAAGGTTTCTCAATTCTTTCAATAGCCACTCAAAAGTTTTTTCAATATTTGAATCTGGGATTGACTTAGAGCTTTTTAGTACCTCTAGGATAGGAATATACTTTTTGGTATTTTTGTTTATTTGAGGTCTTATTCTTACATACCGAACAGTTGTTGCTCCTATTTTGGAAGTATAACTCGACTTGTTGTTCAGAATTTCAATCACACTTGGTATTTGAGTTGTCAGCCCAAAATTGTTAAAGAGAAAAAGTCCACCAAAGCACTTATTGTCATTTTCTATCACTTCTGTTGCCAATATTTCTAAAGGTGTTGAAGAAACTTTTCCAAATCGAGTTTCTTTTACTTTTGAATAGACTCCTTTTTTAACTCTTTCAATGAATCCATCTTTAGCCAATCTGCTTAATGTTCTAGTTATAGCATTTCTTGACCATGTTGAGGGGAACATTTTTATTGTTATGACTCCACCACTAGGTAGAATTTCTATTTTCCTTTTAACTTTATCAGTATAGTTCATATTCATGTCCATTAGTTAAATTTAGAAATACTTTGCTGAGCCACGAGGAAAAGTCAGGTAGGGTGGGCAAGTTTGCCCACCCTCGCCGGCATGACATAAGATAAATATTGCGTGCGGTATTTTAACACTTTGTGGGCAACGTCGTTGCCCACCTACCCGGCTTGAACAATATATCAGCCTTCGGCGGGGGTAATTATAGACTATCCTTCATCCGTTGTAAATTATGACGGGCCGAAACCAAAAAACGAGACCGGGGTTGGGTGAAACTCAAAACATTGTTTTATTCACGTTCCCCAACATACGCCCAGAAAAAATCAGAAGGATAAAGGCTGAAACCGGATTTGGTGGTAAAAGTTCGTGGTTCAATCCGGTATTTGGAAACCACTTAATTAATTTGTGTCAAAAAAAAAGGCTGAAGTCAGCAATGATTACTGACGACAGTTTTGAGAATTTTTTGCAAGTGCGTGGGTTAGGGGAATGGTGGGTTTCCGCTTCGCTGCTACCCACCCTACGCTTTGGCTCGTGTCGATCCAAAAAAACCTACGTTCGTTTCAAAAACCAAAATGGTGGGTGTACAAAGCTACCCATCCTACTTTAACCTTTGGCGTAGCTCGCTAAAACATTTTTTCTAATCCGGCTTGTTTGAGAACACCATTAGCGGTATGTCGCGATTTAATCTTGGCATCTACTGGAAATGATGTATTACTTATAGGGCTGTACCATATATCATGATCACCTTTTCCTCTGCGTTTAAACCGGCAATTTTTTAAGGATTTTCTTAACTTCTGGGGAAAAATCTGGCATGACTTTTTTAGGTTAGACAAGGTGCATATACAAAAACATCACGTTCTTCATGAATTTTGATTGGAATTTCAGGTTGTTTTACATCGTCTATTATGCCATTCTCAAGCAGCAATTCAGGCACCATAACACGGAGCTTATTTTCAAGTTTTGTTTGAGTTTCAGCTTCAGTAATCAGTCCGGGAATATCATCGCTCTCAGCAACCCAAACTTGTGCATCATTATCCCAAGTCGCTTTCACATTGTATGTCTTTCTGTGCATTACTGTAATTCCTTAATGTTTGTTATCAATTCGGCTTTTTCCTCACGCAGAGATAAATACATATTATTTTTAAAATTTACCAAAAATATAAGCCGATTGTCAACATAATTATTTAAAAATTATTCTTAAATCAAATGGTTATGTATGGTTGGGAAAGGATGTTTGTTCACCTTACCTGATTGAGTTTAGGAAAAGTCGTTAACAATTCACAATTCTCAGTTAATAAAGACTGATTGTAACGGATTTTGGGGCGAACACGTAGGTTAGCCCCTACAAGCACCGAATTATGTAGGGGTTGACCTATGTGTCAACCCTTATTGACGAAAGAAAACCACCGTCAGACCGATCCTTTTCAAAATCCGTTACAATCAGAAATATTTATTGGCATTTAGTTGGAAAAATATTATCATTGCCACGTCGAGTATTTAAATTAAGCTTCACTTAATTTTATTTGTTAATTGTTTAATTTCATTTACCTAAAAATAATTGTATGCGCTCATATATTAAAAATACCTTACATCATGGCTCTTCTATTAAATGGTTGGAGATTGGATTTTCTATCTTGGGCATAATTGCTTTGCTATATGAACTTTATGAATACATCCCAGCAGAGCCTGTTATTATATTAGAGGTTGAAAAACTTGAAACGCCGGCAACGTATTTATTAACGGGGGCAGATTCTGACCAAAATTACTCGCTCGAATATGTTAAAATCTACCCTTATTTTGAGCAGCCGGTTAAACAGGCAACGTTTAAGTATGATCACTATATCAAGAAAATTAATTTAACCGAAAGCTCAACCGAACAGCCAAAGGCTTATTTTATCTCGAAAGAAATTTTGCACAACGATTTTTCAGAACAAGGTTTTCATTTTGAATTTTTAGATGGGGATCGTTTTACATTCCACTTTCAGTTTGACGGTGGGGAGCCAAATCAACCAAGATTTGAATGTACAGTCGTTGCTAGTGATGAAACTGGTGGTAAAAGTGTACCTTGTAAAGTCAAAGAAAAAGGCTTTCTTTCTTCATGGTTTTACACGGTAAATCTGTCGCTGATTTTTATCCTTATTATATTTCTGGTGTTTTTTGGTACTCGTTTTTTACGATCCGGCAAAAAACACTCGTGGGGAAAAACCAAAACCAAACATAGATATTAACTTGACAATGTCACATTACCAAAATCATGCTTGCTCTGGTTTGGGCGAGTTTTAGAAATCCGATTTTTGCCAAAAATCAGATTTCTTGAACAGCTTGGGTTTCCGCGAGTTTTAGAAATCCGATTTTTGCCAAAAATCAGATTTCTTGAACAGCTTGGGTTTCCGCGAGTTTTAGAAATCCGATTTTTGCCAAAAATCGGATTTCTTGAACGTAAAAATTTAATATGACATTGTCAAGTTAATTACCGGTGCATTTTGCTGGACATTTTGTTGGACGGGGTTTGCAACCCCGTCCGAAACGTTTTTTTAGATTGAAAATTTGGGAGACTCAATTGATGAATTTAGAATGGCACATCATAACGGGTAGTAAAGGTGGCGTGGGTAAAACTATGCTCACTTTGCTCCTCTTGACTCGAAATCTTGAATTAGGTAAAAGCACTTTAGCAATTGATTTGAATGCGATGAACACTGATTCTTCAGCTATCCTGCTTGAGGATAAAAGACGAGATAAGAGAATTGTCATAGAACAAGAGGCCGCAAAAGCAACTGAGCAAATGGGAGCCAATCAGATCATCGTGCAAAAAACATTTTCGGCATTGGAAGGAAATCTCCAAAGAAGTAATTATGCGGTTGGATGGCCCTCAAATCCATTTGGACTGTATAAGCCTACCCTATTTGCAGATTTGCTGAGTACCATAAAAAACTCGGTAGCCCGGATTAGGGATGAACTTGAACTTCCAAAATTGCAGACTGTCATCATTGATACCAATTATCATTTTTGTAATCTTTTTTCTCAGGATAAAAGTTATTATGATGCGTATCGGGAAGGCGTTTTGGAAGGGGACAAAGTAACGGTTTGGTTTATGTGGGTTTATCGCCAATTGGATAATCTCATAAAAGCCCATGCAGAAAATGATGCCAAAGTTGTGTATGCAACTGCGGCGGCGATTGAGAAATATCTAGGACATAACGACAATCCCGCACCGTTTATGCACGTTTTTAGTCCGGTGGCATTGGTATCTTCCCGGTTGGAAGATAGTAAGGCAGCCGGAGCCGGAGCCGCACTTATCCGCCTTATGAATGCCATCAGAAATGATGACGATGATGATATTCAAGGGCTGGAAAACATTGAAGAATTGCCCAAAGGAAAGAGCATCATTTTTCGGGATTGGGTGGAACGGTTGGAGACAGCACGTATTAATTTACAGCGGCATGGTCATAGTGATCCACATAGTATGTTCTTAAATATGCTTATTGAGGCAATCAAAATTCTAAATCGTGACAATCAATTAGAACGCCCCATGAATGTAGTTCCCTTATCTGTTTACCATGCGGCTTTACAATATTACACCGATAGAAATTCGGCGGATCCGGTATCTGATTTAAGAGAGTTTAGCCTTTATAAAAAGTTTGTTAGACTTTTGGGATAACTGAATGAGAATTGTCATTTACACCGCGAACCGGGATGTACCATTTACAACAGTCTATGATCAGCTTGGCAGTCAGGATAGGATTATTTTCTCCAATAGCCAAGACAAGATAACCGACTTTAACAACGAAAGTGTCGATGAACTGAAACATTTAGTGGAGCCTTGGTTACCTAGAAAAGAAACTATAGGTAGTAAGGAAGATGACACAATTTTTTACATTCCTTTTGAAATGAAGGAAAAATTTATGGAAATCATTAAACATTTAATGAGTTTTTTCAAAGGAATGATTGGAAAAGGCGATACGACTTCCATACCTATAAGTCAACAACTTGGCTTGGGTAAGGGAAGTTCTTTGGCTACTTTTTATGATGAGATGGAAATACAAGAGGTGAATACTGTTATGTCAAAGAAAGAAGATTTGGTGAAATTATTTGACGGTATTATCAATGAAGACAATGAGATAGATGCCGTGTTTGTATATTCTGATGAAGAATCAATGATTGTTGCCCAGAGTAATCCCGGCACTGATGCAAAACGCCAAGTGGACATTTCAACATTTGACGGTGTTTTGGGTGGTCTCGCAACGCATAAGATTACGGAAGGCAAAAGAGCAGGGCTTGGTTCACTTGAACATAGGACATACCATTTTTCCGAAGGAATTTTGAATGTCACTATCCTTGAAGAAGGAGCCGGAAAATATCTCCTGTGCTTTGTTAGCTCTACCCCAAAGGGTTTAGGCGAGATGTTGATGTATCGGAGAAAAAATATGGCTCAACTCGTGGAAAAACTGGACACTATACTAGCATAATTTTAAGAATTTTTCCAAATCTGAAGGTTTGGACTCCAAGGAATTTTTTCCAAATCTGAAGGTTTGGACTCCAAGGAATTTTTCCAAATCTGAAGGTTTGGACTCCAAGATTTTCTGGTTCCCACGCGCCGGCGTGGGAACCGATTTTTCTGGTTCCCACGCGCCGGCGTGGGAACCGATTGCCCGCTTTGCTGTAACAAAGAGAATGCAGTTTCTTTGCTCCCACGTCGCTGTTTGCGAAAACTGGACGCATTACCAGAATCGGTTCCCACGCCGGCGCGTGGGAACCAGAAAAGTTTTTTTTCAATCACTGTTTCTTTGCTCCCACGTCGCTGTTTGCGAAAACTGGACGCATTACCAGAATCGGTTCCCACGCCGGCGCGTGGGAACCAGAATTCAATCACTGTTTAACTAAATAAACTGGTAATACATGATTTTTGAGGAAATTGTTTTACATAATTTTGGCATTTATAAGGATCGTCATGTTGTTAAATTGGCACCGCCTTCCCCCAGAAAAGCTATCATTTTGTTGGGTGGACTTAATGGCAGTGGTAAAACCACTTTGTTGGATGCCTTACAACTTACTTTATATGGAAAGTTTGCTAAATATTCTA
>Ga0233403_10000473_pt1 | contig 18770 bp, 17 predicted proteins | sample Na_oxic_1_MG_FD_179866 | JGI IMG/M metagenome (GOLD analysis project Ga0233403, IMG submission 179866) | Seawater microbial communities from Saanich Inlet, British Columbia, Canada - Na_oxic_1_MG | ecosystem: Environmental > Aquatic > Marine > Inlet | place: Canada: British Columbia | collected...
AATGACAGCACCTGCCAATATCTCTTGCCCGTCACTATCTGGTACCGTAACAGGTAAAATATCAGCAATATAGTCTTGTTGTACAAATTTGACTTTTTGCGTTTGTGCCAGTGTTTCTTTACTGTCGAGCCATTTTTCAAACTTGAAACCAGACACCCATTCTTCAATTTCTGCTTGGTCGAGTAAATCTACATCGTTATCGACACTAAATTTGGCGGCGTCGTTAAATAAAACAATACGGCCTTTGGTATCTATCGAGAAAACTGGGTCTGGCATAGTTTGGATCATGGCGCGCAGTTCGTTACGTTCGCGCTCTATTGGCATATATAAGGTGGTTTTGACATCGTCAATCCCATCTATACGCCTGATTTTAGGCATAAACTGTTGGAAATCGGCAAAATCAATATTTGGAAAACTCAAGTAAATCTTACCTGATTCATTGATTTCTATGCCGCGTAAATCAATTTGATGAGAGCGCAAAAGCTCCAATACATCTTGCGCAATCCCCAATCTATCTTGACAACTAATCTCTAAACGCATCAGTATTTTCTCACAGTAATTGTTATGTGATAGATACGCAGCGAGACTAGGTAGGATCAAAAAACCGCCAACAAATTGTTACAGCTTGCTCAGTTCGCGGTCTAATTGAAATGCTTTACTGGTGACATAGGTTTCTACATCGCGTAAACGGCGTTCACTATCATCAAAAATGGCTTTTACTTCATGGAATGCTTTTGATGGTGCTTGGCCTTTTTGCCATACTTTTTGTTTAACTGAAATTTTATGTTTAGCATTTGGATACCAGCCTTTGCCGATATTCCCTTCCATACCGACCACGTTACTCGTATCTACCGTAATATGATCCGGTCGGGTGTCTAAAATAAACCAACAAGCGATATAAGCGACGATAACAAAGGGGCCGGCCAATAAGAAAAACGCAGTCACTGTTAATACGCGCGCCAACCAAGTTTCAATCCCAAAATAATCAGCAATCCCAGAGCAAACTCCAGCGATGCGTTTATCATCTGGGTTGCGGTATAAACCTTTTACAGTATTCATACTTTTTGTCTCCATTGTGGTGCTTCTGAATCAAGGATCGTCTCAAGAGTGTTAATCCGCTCCGACATTTTCTCCGCTTTATCCGCTAACATTTGTAGATCTTTAAAATCGTTCTCGGACAAGCCCTTATTGATTTGACGTTTACCTCGATAATGTAAAATTAACCAAGTCGGTGCCACAAATAACATAAACAAAATCATGGGGACGCCGACGGCTACTATAAAAAATTCTTCCATTATCTTTTCCTCTTTGTATCTTTAAATATCTAAGTTGGTGCATGTGTTAGTTAAAGCAGAGCGCCGAGGCGCTTATTCTGCTGTTTTTGCTTTTTTCGCTAATTGCGCTTTTAATGCCGCTAGTTCGTCTTCGACTTTATCATCGGCTTGTAACTCAGCAAATTCATCATTGAGTGACTTTTTACCTAAGTCATAAGACTCGACTTGCGCTTCAATATCATTGATTTTGCGCTCATACTGCTCAAATCGTCCCATCGCATCTTCTACCTTAGAGCTATCTAAGGTCTTTTTCACATCCAAACGTGATGTTGCCGTAGATTGACGCAACAAGATTGTTTTTTGGCGCGCTTTGGCATCCGCTAATTTCTCTTGCAATTGCCCTGTTTCTAATTGTAGCTTAGATAATTGCGTATCGATATTATCTAACTCATTAGTTAATACAGCAGCGGTATCGTTACACTTGCTGCGTTCTTGCAATGCAGCTCGAGCGAGATCTTCACGCTCTTTAGTGATCGCTAATTCCGCTTTTGCAGACCAATCATTGGCTTGAAATTGCAACTTATCAATCTGCATTTGAATGTCTTTTTTGGTGGCGATAGTTTTAGCTGATGCAGAACGTACCTCAACCAATGTATCTTCCATCTCTTGAATAATTAGGCGAACCATTTTTTCAGGATCTTCAGCCTTGTCTAATAACGCATTGATATTAGAATTAATAATATCGGTAAAACGTGAAAATATACTCATAAGTTACTCCTAATTGAATTACATAGATTACATCCAACTATCGTGCCAACTCACCGATATTCGCTAACCCATTGATAATAGTCAATAAATAAAAAAACAAAAACTATTCGCCTTTTTACCCATTAATGAATTACACTAATATTTAGTCTAAATGACCAAATCATAAGGTTACCCATGAGTCGCTTTCGCAAACAAGATAATTTGATCGGCCAAGCCAATGTGTTTTTAGAGGTACTTGAGCAAATATCACAAATCGCACCACTAAATAAACCCGTGTTAGTGATTGGTGAGCGCGGTACAGGTAAAGAGCTCATCGCGGCGCGTTTACATTATCTTTCGACCCGTTGGGATCAGCATTACCAAAAACTCAATTGCGCAGCGTTAAACGAAAGCTTACTCGAAAGTGAATTATTTGGCTACGAGGCTGGTGCTTTTACCGGAGCGAGTAAACGTCGTGAGGGACGCTTTGAAGTCGCGAATAATGGCACGTTATTTTTAGATGAATTAGCCAATACCTCAGCGATGATCCAAGAAAAACTCCTTCGCGTGGTGGAATACGGAGAATTTGAACGCGTCGGTGGCTCTAAAACCGTCAAAGTCGATGTGCGTTTAATCGCTGCCACCAACGAAGATCTGCCAACACTCGCTGCCAATGGAGAATTTAGAGCGGATTTATTAGACCGTTTGGCCTTTGACGTAATCACCATCCCGCCTCTACGCGAACGCCCTGAAGATATTATGATTTTGGCTGAACAATTTGCCATCAACATGGCACGAGAATTAGAAATGGAGTTATTTAGCGGCTTCAGTAGTAAAGCCCAAGATACCTTAATGCAATATGCCTGGCCAGGTAATGTTCGGGAACTAAAAAATGTCGTAGAACGCGCGGTGTATCGCAACAACAATGCCCACGTACCAGTGCACAACATAGTGCTTGACCCATTCGAATCAGCATTTCGCCCGCAGCAACGAATAAAGGTCGCGACTCCACAGATCTCAGGTGGCGTTAATGAAAATCAAATCAATGAACCATTACCAGCGACCCAATTTGCGCCCAGTGATACAAATAGTATGCATCAGCCGTTGACATCCACTAGCCAACCGGCTCACAATAGCGCTTCAATGGTGTTCCCTTTAGATTTAAAAGCCCGTTCTCAGGCATTTGAAATTGATATGATCAAACAAGCTTTAAAAGACAGTCAATACAACCAAAAGAAAACCGCTGAAAAGTTATCATTAACCTATCACCAACTGCGTGGGTATTTAAAAAAATACAGCCTGTTAGATGAAGGCCAAGAGAGTCATTCATGAGCGTATTGCTTGATCGGCTTACCAGTGTTTATCCACCTTTAGCTTTGCTGCTATCAGCACTGCTAATGCTTAGCCTAGGTGGATGCACCGATGCAAAAATCGACTCGAGTATATCTGGCAAAGCCCCTGCAGGTGTTATTTATTGCTCTGAGAGTAATCCAAGTTATTTTAATCCTCAACTCGACACATCTTCGACAACCGCAGATGTCAGTGCCCATCAAATCTATAGTCGTTTATTAGAATTTGACCCTAATACGGGACGCATTCAACCTGGATTAGCTAGCAGCTGGCTCGTTTCTGATGATGGCCTAACCTATACCTTTCAGCTACGCCGTAATGTAAAATTTCACAACACGAATTATTTTACGCCTACGCGTAATTTTAACGCTGATGATGTTATTTTCAGTTTTCAACGTTGGTTAGATGACGCTCATCCTTATCACGATGTAAATAATGCAACCTATCCCTATTTTTCCAGCCTTAATTTATCCAAAACTATCGCCAGCATTGACCGCATCAATGGCTACCGCATTGAAATTAAGTTATTTGAACGTGATTCTTCATTCTTAGCTAACTTAGCGACGGATTTTGCGGTGATTTTATCCCAGCAATATGGCGAATATTTACTGGTCAATCAACAACCTGAAAACATTGATTTTTACCCTATAGGTACCGGCCCGTTCAGATTTGACGAATATCGTAAAAACCAATTTATCCGTTTGCTACCGCATTTAGAATATTGGAAAGATGTGGATTTGGCCGATCAACTGATTTATGACATTACTCCTTCAAGCTCAATTCGCTTTGCGAAACTGCGCACGGGAGAATGTGACAGTATTGCTTATCCTTCTCAAGCTGAAATCACAATTATGCAAGCAGATCCCAATATTGTGGTGCAAGAAGCGCCAGGTCTCAATGTTGGATTTTGGGCATTTAATACTGCCAAAGCGCCGTTTGATCGAGCCGATGTACGCCGTGGATTAGCCTTGGCAATTGATAAAAACTCCATTCTCGATGCAGTGTATTTCAATTCAGCTTCCCGTGCGCGCTCACTGATCCCACCATCGTCATGGGCATACAACACTGACATCAAAGAAATTAATTACAACCCAATGCGAGCCCGTGAACTGTTAGATAAGGCAGGGATCCCGAAAGGGTTTAGAATGACTATTTGGGCTATGCCAGTGGTGCGCGCATATAACCCCGATGCCGAACGTATGGCGCAGTTAATCAAAAGCTATCTTGCTGCAGTCGATATTGATGCCACGATTGTGACTTATGATTGGAACACCTTCCGTGACAAACTTAGCCAAGGCGAACATGATAGTGTGCTGATCGGCTGGTCAGCTGACAATGGCGATCCCGATAACTTCTATCGCCCATTGCTGAGCTGTGACGCCATTCCATCAGGCACCAATCGAGCGATGTGGTGTAACCCTGAATTTGATGCACTCGTTAACTCCGCGATTAAAATATCTGACGAAGATAAACGTGCTATTTTGTATGCCAAAGCAAACAATATGATCGCCCAAGAAATGCCGTTATTGCCCATCGCCCATGCTAATCGTTATCAAGTGAAAAATGCAGCGTTACAAGGTTTGACGATCAATCCTTATGGTAGTATCCGCTTTGAAGGTGTCATCAAAACCTTGCCTGAGGTACAGCGACCATGATCACGACGTTAATCCGCTATTTCAATCTAACGTTTTTAACTTTACTAATACTGGTGATGTTATCGTTTGGGTTGGCGTATTTTTTTCCAGGTGATCCGCTTACTAATTTGCTGGGAACCGATATTTTACCAAGCCAGCCCATCTTAATGCTGACGAGTCAACAAACCAATATTTTCATGCAGTTTTGGTACTACGTGCAAGCATTACTCGCAGGTGAATGGGGCGTCAGTTTTGCTACAGGTAAACCCTTATATCAAGATATTATGCGCTTGTTGCCGGCAACATTAGAATTAAGCGTGTATGCGGTAACGGTCGCGTTATTATTTGGCATCCCATTAGGATTTTTGGCTGGTATGAATTACCACAAAAAAATCGATAACATCTTCATGTCTTCTAGCATGATCATGTATTCATTCCCTGTATTTTGGCTAGCATTATTACTGATTCTATTGATCAGCTTACAAGCACAATGGTTACCTATGTCTGGGCGCTTAAGTTTGTTGTTTAATGTGCCTCACTACAGTGGGTTTATCTTAGTGGATATTTTGGTATCCGATATTGAAAACAAGCGCTTTGCATTTAACAATGCGTTACAACATCTAATTTTGCCGACTTTATCGGTCGCATTTATCGCATTTGCGGTATTCTTACGCACCACAAGACGAGCTGTAGCTGATGTATACCAGGCTCAATATATTAAATCTGCGCAAACGCGCGGGTTACCTGCAACCACGATATTCTTTCGCCATGTGCTGCGCAATGCATTGTTGCCGGTATTGCCGATCCTCGCAGTACAAATTTCAACATTAGTCACTAATGTCATGATAGTAGAAACTATTTTTTCTTGGCCAGGTATAGGCGATTGGTTAATCCAAGCAATTTATGAGCGCGATTACCCCGCAATCCGCACCGGTATGCTATTAGTGTCGGTGGTGGTCGTGATTATTACCATGAGTTTAGAATGTATCAGTCAATTGATTGATCCCACCCGAGATAGGTTTGCTTATGCTCGACGCTAATTTGTACGAAGAAGAACTCCACCCGACGCCACTAGGCGCAACGTGGCGCGAATTCAAACAGCGCCATGTCGCAGTATTTGGGTTAGTGATACTAACCGTGTTTATTGTGGTGGCGATTGCTGGCCCTTTGCTCAGCCCTTACGCGCCAACCACGCAACATACCAATGCCCTGTTGATCCCACCTGCTTGGAATGACAATGGAAGTATTTTACATATATTGGGTACCGATGCGCTCGGTCGAGATATGCTTACGCGATTATTTTATGGTACACAAGTGACGCTTTTTTCCAGTATTGCAACCGTATTTATCGCTCTGAGCTTAGGTGTTGCAATGGGTGTTGTAGCAGGCATGTCAAAGGGGTTACGCTCAAGCTTTATCAATCATGTGTTAGATATTTTAATGCTGACACCGACATTGTTAATTGCGATTATTATTGTGGCAATTTTGGGTACCGGGTTAACCAATGCCATGCTAGCGATTGGTTTGGCATTAGTGCCGCGGTTTGTGCATATGACACGCGATTTTGTTCGCGAAGAAATGAATAAAGATTACATCAAAACCGCACGATTAGATGGGGCGAATTTAACCCAAGTGTTTTTATTCAACATCCTACCGAATATGGTTGAGCTGTTAATTGTACAAGGGACACTAGCAATCTCAGTGGCAATCTTGGATATATCCGCGCTTGGATTTTTAAACCTTGGTGCGCAAACATTAATGCCAGAACTTGGCGTGATGATAGCTGATGGTTTATCTACAGTGTACATCGCACCTTGGAACATATTATTACCTGGGTTATCAATATTTTTAATGGTGCTTTCGATTAATATTGTCGGTGATGGATTGCGCTCAGCATTACGCAACAGGTTGACGCACTGATGATTATTTTGGATATCAAAAATCTCACCCTAGAAATTGAAAGTAATGGGGTATTGATTAAGGCATTGGATAAGGTCAGCTTGACCATCCAAGAAAATGAAATTCGCGCTTTGGTTGGCGAGTCTGGCTCAGGCAAGAGCTTGATTGTTCGCGCCATCTCAGGCGCCCTACCGCCACAATGGATAGTCACAGCGGATCGCTTAACATGGCGAGGCCAAAACCTAGTCAAAATGACCCGCGCGCAACGACAAGCCATTATGCGACGTGACATTGCGGTGATATTCCAAGATCCTATGGCAGCACTTGATCCTTCGGCGAAACTAAAAGACCAAATGCTAGAAAGCGTACCCAGTGAGTTTATTGAAGGTCGTTACTCTTGGCAACGATACGCGTCAAGGCTGAGTATTTCCCATAAAATACTGCACAAAGTCGGTATTCAAAACATCGAAGCCTGTATTAATAAATATCCGCATGAGCTCTCAGCTGATATTTGCCAAAAATTTATGATTGCGATGGCATTAGTCTCGCAGCCAACATTATTAATTGCAGATGATCCCACACGAGGGATGGAGACCAATACCAAGAAACAAATCCTCGCGTTGTTTACCCGATTAAACAAAACCCGCAACTTGAGCATTTTGTTTGTGAGTCACGATTTATTGGCGATTTCTGCTATGGCACATTCAATGACGGTTTTATATTGTGGGCAAACAGTCGAATCGGGAAAAATGAAAGCAATGCGCCGCCGTCCATTACACCCTTACACTAAAGCATTAATGGATAGTGCGCCCAGCTTTAGCCCTGACTTGAAACCTAAATCGATGTTAGTGGCACTGGATGGCACCATCCCAACCCTACAGCATTTACCTATTGGCTGTCGCTTAGGCCCTCGTTGCCCTCGTGCTGCCAAAGAATGTGTGCAAATGCCAATAGAGCGCTCGATAAACCAACACACCTATCGATGCCATTACCCCATGCATGTGGAGTCAGTATGACGCCGTTATTAAGTATTCAACAACTGACCTATAACCCACCTAAACGTTGGGAGTTTTTGAGTCCTCGGTCTGAGTTTGTATTAGGTCCAGTTGACTTACATGTACACGAAAGTGAGACGCTAGCGATTATCGGTAGTAATGACTCGGGTAAATCCCTATTGGCTAAACTCATTGCCGGGGCGGTCAAACCTACCTCAGGTGAGATACTCCTCAATGGCCAACCGATAGGTACACATCAATCTAAAGCCCGTGCTAATAATATCCGTATGGTGTTTCGTCATTCTGCCGAATCATTAAATCCTGGTATTTCAATTGGTTCGATGCTGGATGAGCCACTGCGCTTAAACACCCAGTTGAGCCCTGCGATGCGCTTAGAAAAGGTGATGCAAACATTATCTTTGGTGGGGTTGATGCCTGATTATTATTATTTTTATAAACACATGCTCTCGGATGGCCAGCAGCAGCGTGTAGCGTTGGCTAGAGCGTTGATCCTTGATCCACAAGTGATAGTCGCCGATGAGCCTTTTGCCGCCTTAGATCCATCTGTACGCTCACAGACGGTAAATCTATTACTCAAGCTCCAAGCTGAACTGGGTTTGGCGTTTATCTTTATTTCACACAACTTGGGCATCGTCAGACACATGGCAGATCGCACTATTGTGATGAGTAATGGTCAGATTGTTGAGAGTAACCTCACCCAAACACTCTTTACCGCCCCTGAGCATCCAAGTGCACAAAAGCTAATACATGCGCATAACTCGATGTTGAAGTTGTGATAATACTTCATTACTGAGCGGAATGACGTTGTAACAATAAACACCTAACAAAATTTCGTCAGGTGTTTATTAGAGTAATAGAGGGGTTTAACCAACTAACGCCAGTAAGATACCCGCAGCAACAGCCGATCCAAGTACACCCGCCACGTTTGGACCCATAGCGTGCATTAACAAGAAGTTATGTGGATTAGCTTCAAGACCAACCTTATTGACCACTCGCGCAGCCATAGGGACTGCTGAGACCCCTGCCGCACCAATTAATGGGTTGATAGGTTCTTTACTGAACTTACCTAAGATTTTAGCCATGATAACACCAGCAGCGGTACCAATTGAGAACGCTACGGCGCCTAAACCTAAGATACCTAAAGTTTCAACGGTTAAAAACGCTTCTGAAGATAGTTTAGAGCCGACGGCTAAGCCTAAGAAGATCGTGACGATATTAATCAGTTCGTTTTGAGCAGTGTTACTCAAACGGTCGACCACACCTGATTCTTTCATCAAGTTACCTAAGCAGAACATACCGACTAATGGCGTTGCACTTGGCAATACCAAAATAGTCAAAAACAATACCGCTAATGGAAAAATGATTTTTTCACGTTTAGAGACGACACGTAATTGGTTCATTTTGATTTCGCGCTCTTCAGGCGTCGTCAATGCTTTCATAATCGGTGGCTGGATAATCGGTACTAGCGCCATATATGAATAAGCAGCAACAGCTATCGCCCCTAACAGCTCAGGTGCTAGCTTAGATGCTAAGAAAATCGCAGTCGGGCCATCTGCCCCGCCGATAATCGCAATCGCAGCCGCGTCTTGTAAACTAAACTCAAAGCCCGGTACGGCATTTAACGCAATCGCACCAAACAACGTAGCAAAAATACCAAATTGCGCAGCAGCACCCAATAACAAGGTACGAGGGTTAGCAATCAGTGCGCCAAAATCGGTCATTGCGCCTACCCCCATGAAGATCAATAACGGAAATATCCCAGTATCAACCCCAACATAGTAGATGTAATGCAACAAGCCGCCGACTTCACTAAAGCCAGCCAGTGGAATGTTAGTTAACAATGCACCAAAGCCAATTGGTAAAAGCAATAATGGCTCAAACTTTTTAACAATAGCTAAATACAGTAGACCAAAGCCTACCAACATCATGATTATTTGCCCCATTTCAAAATGAGGTATGGCAGTTGATTGCCATAAGATTTGCAGTTTTTCCATGATGTTATCCTAGAGTAATGAGGGCTTGACCCGCTTGCACGGCATCCCCTTCACCCACTTCAATAGCGCTGATCACACCGCTGTATTGAGAGCGTACTTCGGTTTCCATCTTCATCGCTTCCATAATCATGACAACATCACCGTCATTAACTTGGTCACCCACACGCACTAGTAACTTAAAGATGTTACCAGAAAGCGGCGCATTGATAGATTCGCTCGCACCACTGCTTGCAGCAGGCGCTGCACTTGTAGCCACACCACCGGCATCAATTGCCGTAGCGTTAACGGGTTGTGCATCAGTTAATTGACCATCTGGTGCGACAGTAACCGCATACTCAGTACCATTCACACGGACACTGTAATGTTCTTCACCGGTGGCTGCTTGAACTGTGCCTGCTGGCGTTTCAACCGGTGCAACAGGTGCTGGCTCAAAAGCGTCTGGATTGTTGCGATTTTTAATGAATTTGAAACCAACTTGTGGGAATAACGCGTAAGTTAATACATCATCGACTTTTTGTTCCGCTAACGTGGCATTTTCAGCAGCGACGAGTTCGTCTAATTCTGCTTCTAATACAGCAAGTTCAGGCGCTAATACATCAGCAGGACGACAAGTAATAGGTTTATCATCGCCAAGTACTTTGGCTTGTAACTCGGCATTAACTGGCGCAGCAGTCGCGCCGTATTCGCCTTTTAAGACACCAGCAGTTTCTTTGGTGATGGACTTATAACGTTCGCCAGTCAAGACATTGATGACCGCCTGAGTACCCACAATTTGAGAAGTCGGCGTGACTAATGGGATAAAACCAAGATCTTCGCGTACGCGAGGGATCTCTTTAAGCACTTCATCCATTTTATCCGCAGCGTTTTGCTCGCGTAATTGGCTTTCCATGTTAGTTAACATGCCACCAGGAACTTGCGCAGTTAAGATACGCGCATCGACACCTTTTAAGGCACCTTCAAACGCTGAGTATTTTTTACGTACTTCTCTAAAATAAGAAGCAATCGGCTCTAGACCTTCTAAATCTATGCCGGTATCGCGATCGGTACCTTCAACGATTGAAACCATAGTTTCAGTAGCAGTGTGACCATAAGTCATACTCATACTAGAAATCGCAGTATCTAACATATCAATGCCAGCATCGACTGCCATTTGATAGGTTGCAGTCGATAAACCAGTTGTTGCGTGACATTGCATCGCAATAGGCACATTGACGGTTTTCTTTAATTCGGTGATCAGCTCTTTACAATCATACGGCTTTAATAAGCCCGCCATATCTTTGATGCAGATTGAGTGAACCCCCATATCTTCAAGGCGTTTAGCCATGTCTAACCACAATCCTAGGTTATGAACAGGGCTAACTGTATAAGAAATCGTACCTTGTGCATGTGCACCGACTTCAATCGCAGATTTAATCGCGGTTTCTAAATTACGTACATCGTTCATCGCATCAAAAATACGGAATACGTCGACACCATTGGTGTGTGCACGTTCAACGAATTTTGCCACAACATCATCTGCATAATGACGGTAGCCTAATAGATTTTGGCCACGTAACAACATTTGATGCTTGGTATTAGGCATGGCAGCTTTTAACTGACGGATGCGATCCCACGGATCTTCACCTAAATAACGAATACAACTATCAAAAGTTGCCCCACCCCAAGATTCTACGGACCAGTATCCTACTTTATCTAGCTCAGCGGCAATCGGTAACATATCGTCGATACGCATACGCGTAGCTAACAAAGACTGATGGGCATCACGTAAGACTAGCTCAGTTAACGCTAATGGTTTAGTCATGATAGTGGTTCCTACTTAGATGGTGGCTGATTGCCCTGCCGATAGGCAGACACAGCTTGAGTGATTGCAGTAATCACATCTTGTTGATTGGTGACAGCATGATTTGCTGAATGATTTGCTGACGCGGCAGGCGCTCGGCGCGGCGTCGCATAAGTGGTTGCAGCAGGCTCAGGAAAGGCCTCAACAAACTTGGCAATGAGTTTCACACTGACAATCAACACACTTAAAAAAATAAACACGCTAGACATACCGACCACTAAAAGTGAGCCAGCCTCAAGCAACTGTTCAGATATAGATGGTGTATTCATAATACACTCCACATTATTTTGGTGCGTACTTTGTACCAATCTATGAATAAAAACACAATGTTTTTTTACCAATTTGCTACTTTTTGATGAGTTTACATTCGCTGAAGAATTGTTATCAAGGTGTAAAAAATCACAACTTAAAAATAAAAAACACTATAAAACAAACAGATAGAGATTATTAGATATTTTTATAGATAAAACGCACAAATGGTAAGACCAATTTACTATTATGCGGAAATTGTGCATAAATAATCACTTTAATTAGGTAAATATTAGACGATATTTTGTGGAATGCGAGTTTGTTGGGTAATATTGTTGGGTTAAAGCTGGATCTTGGGGAATGGGACACAAAAACGGCGCTCTAGTTGAGCGCCGTTTTCGTATAATTAGGATACTACGAGTCTAGTAATCTACTTTTACAGCGTAAGTACCTGAGTATATACCATCAGTATATTCTTTATCTTTACCAGAAATCGCTAATTGACCACCAACATTAAAGCTAATGACGCCATTTTCGTCAGAAGTAATGGTCCCTACGCCAGAAGTCAAAGTCACATTAGCAGTTTTACCCACTTCTCTTAATGTAAAAGCACTTAAAGAAAATTCTCCCGCTGCAGTATTGCCATTACTGGCTTTTAACGATACAGCGGTTGTGGGTAAGGTGATTTTCATACCTGTAAAACTAGCTACATTACTAACATCAAATGTAGCTGGCGTTCCCGCAGTAATTTGGTTCAATGTACCTAAATTTGCATCACCATCAGCTGAATCAGTTGTACCGTCTGGATTAATGGTAATTGTTGGGTTATAAGTTTCACTACCCGAAGTAGTAACTGGATCAGCTGACGCTTTGACTGCTGTTACAACACCAAAACTAAGCTGTGTCGTTTCAACTAAATCAAAAGCATTTTGAACTGTGACACTCGCTGTACCGTTAATTGACTCTTCAGCAAATGTTGGCGCGCTAATAAGGGTTGTTGTCGCCAATAAAGCGAACATAATTTTATTACGTTTTAACATGGAAATCTCCGTATATTTTAAACTTGTCCATTACATCATTGACGCCACCATTAGCGTGAAATCAGTACTGTCGAGACCACTTTGTTTAGTTTGTCATCTCGCCAAATAGTGAGGTTTTATTCTGCCTACAACAACTTATCGACGAGATGCAAATTTACTAAAACATTTTTTTCAAAAAATCCATAATTAATTAAAAACGCCCTTTATTAACAATAAAAAATACTATTGAAGTGTCACTTCTTTTTGAGCTAATACTTGCCCACTGAATTCTTTTTTGCCCTCGAAAACGACTGTTAAACTACCCTTGCTATTCTCTGGAATGGGCGTGTGCCAAATCAATTCTTTTGTTTGTGTTGGACTATCATTATAAAAACTAAAATCATTTAATGTACCAACATTGATCGAGTTATTACTTCCAAAAGGTATGTAATAAGCATTTAGGCTTCCAGTACTACTAATATTACCTTTTTGAGATAGTTTCACTAGTAACTGACGCATATTGGGCTTTTCTGGTACTGGATTGATCACCACTTCCTCTATCTGCGTTTCGATACTTGCTTCTCCATTACGTAGTAGCACTGGAACAGAATAGCTCATCAATAAATTCAACTTCATCAACATACCTTTACTTGGTGAGCGGTTATCATTGCTGCGATCTATAGGGAGTGCGGTAAACAATAGATGTGAACGATATTCTTGTTCAGGCATATTGGCTTTTCTTCGCGCCAATACTTTTACGACTTGACGCTCTCCGGGCCCTAAAGTGACTTGACGAGGGGTGAAACGCAGGTATGGGCTGGCAATTGGAAAACTTTGCTTTTCTTCATCAGTTAGCATCACGTAGTTGCCATTGTCATCTACGCGCTTTTCTTCCCAACCCATACGGTAACTTTTAGTTTCGTTACCTGAGTTGATTAAAGTGATAGATTGCACACGCTCTCTGTCACTAAACGCTACACGAGTAGGCGAGATCAACAAGTTTGCTAATGCCGTATCACTGAATACGAACATCGCCAATAACGCACACGTGCTTTGTTTCAATAGTAAAGGTAATTTCATGGTGTTTCTTCCTTGATTAAAATTTCTGTATCAATATTCTTATTTAATGTTTATAAATTAATAACTAACAGTTAACTTGAGTTGGTGTGTGTAGGTAGTGTCAACAAAGTGATTCACACCAGAACCTGATGTCGTCAGCTTACCGCCAAATGGGACCACCGCGCTCCCATCGCTCTCTGTATATATCCGCTGAGTGACGTGAATTTGTTCTAGCGTGAAAACTTCACTCGAATATTTTTCAGCAAACGATTGTCCTTGTAAGATATGCGGTGTGATATGTAATTCGACATGTTGATAAAAGTCAGTCAATTCCATCACGCCTACCTCACCTACCGAGATAATATGAATATTACTCGACGAGCTAACTTGTCCGTACTGATTAATATTAATAAATCCAGGTGTATTATTATTGGCGATGACAATATTCCCCATGCTTAATGGTTGTATTAGTTCTATTTCTTGCCCATGTGCAACCGACAAGGTTATCAGTAGAAGGCTTACTGCAAATACATGACGATATAAACTCACGTTATCCTCTCCTGCATTTATAATGCTTCACCACTAAAATCAGTGACTCTGCAGTATTGTTTATTTTGGCGCACTTGTTGGCAAAATGCTTTAGCACCTAACTTGGTATCGTAAGGACCAACTCGTAAGCTATAAAACACCTGATTTTGAACGGCGACTTGTTTTACCACTGCACCCTTATTACAGATAAATGGGTATTTTTTCGCTACATCATCCCACGCTTTCGTCAAAAAGCTCTCTTGCTTAAACGATGAAACATGTACGCCATATACACTTTTATCAGGTGCGACTTCTGTGGGTCTACACTCTTGATATGCTCGTTCAATAATATCTTTTGCGATGAGCTGCGTTTGTTCGCCACCTATATCTTGTGAGCGTGCAGTATTTTGTTCAGATACTGTTGAAGATTTAAAAGCATTAGCCACTGGACTTCCTGCTGCAGCCGCTTGTAAACCGACAGTTTGTACTTTTACCTGATTGATTGGTTTTATGGGAGGTACGACCTTAGCGACGATAGTTTCTGGTGAGTTCGGTTCTGTTATAGCATTCGTACTGGGAGTATTTATAGTGGGAGTAACAGCGGGTACCAGCTCTTCGCTCATATCTGATTCAGCAACAATACTGGTATCTGACGCCACACTATTTAACTCCACAGTATTATCAACCACGACAGGCTCAATGACTTCGCTTTCATCTAATGGTTTAACATCTGTTACTGGTTTAATTTCAGCTTTCGCTACTTGTACGCCATCATCATCTTGAAATCTTGCAATCTGGGTCACCAGTGTTCTTAGATCTGATTCAAGGGCCACTAATCGCTCAATCGCAGGGCGAGCAGCTTCATAATCAGCTATATGCGATTCAAGCTGTTCTTTCATAATCTGTTGTTTAAGTGCAAGGTTTAACCCACCTTCAGCCGGTTTAGGTGTTGATTCGCATCCTGACATCGTCAACATGAGTAACATCAACGCCAACAACCGACGTTGCCCAGCATTAAAAATATGAGTGTTCATCGTTTTCTTCCTCATGGTATTTCAACTTTGTGTGTGATTATTTCACACGCTATTCCTTGTTGTTCAAGCGCATTACATTGCTCAAACGCGTATTGTTTGTTTTGGTACAACCCCACACCTAAATAATCACCTTGCTGCGGATCATCATCATTGAAAAAAAAGGGCTCATTTAACATTGCTTTAGATTCATCACTTGTCGAACGTAATAATATTTGCCAGTAAGTTTGCATGATATCAGGTGTATTAAACTGACCTAGTGTGACTGCGTACTGTGCATCGTATTGTTTGGCATTAAGCATAAAATCGACACCACTGATCAAATCACCTTTTGCGCTGAGTGTGATTGGAATATCCTGAACAGGTTTTGCATCTCTAGCACGTAAATACTCATCGTCTACTTCTATGTGGTAATCACCAGGTAAAATATCTAAGAACAAATAATATCCGTCATATTCACTCGAAATGCTTTGTACTAACTCACCATCGCTATTAATTAAATTAAGGGTTACGTATGCAAGCTGACGTTGGTTATCATATGCGTCAGTGAAAAAAACATTGCCTTCGATTTCACTCGACATAGTGACCGGTATTGAAACTTCATTAATAAAGCCACTTCGACCACGTACCGCAAACCCTTTTTCAAGTTGCATCATAAATGGATCCGGTAAAGTATCTCGGTGAACAATAATATCTGTGACCACGCTGTCACGAATACCAGTAATACCAGCCACACCATCCTCGTTGGTTACCGCCCGACGTGTCGCTTGAGGCGCAGAGACTTTTACATTAGGTAGCGGTTCGTCATTTTCATCAAACACGCCATTGAGGTTATTATCTAAAAAAACGAGGGCAACTACAGTACCAGCACTTGTCAAACTGCGTCGATTCATTACCATGGTTTTAGCATCATCAACCAATCCCATCCCAAAACGGATATTCATACTAGAATTCCATCCCAAAATATCGGAGTAGTTAAAATATGAAGATAATGAAAAGCTATCATGTCGCCAATTGATGTTTAAAGAGGTTTGTCCCGTCTTGTTTTCCAAATTACGTGATAAAGTCAAACGCGATTTGATATTGTTAGTGATATTGTAATTGAGCTGAGCGGAGAGCTGTTCAACATTCCACGTATCAAAATCAAACTGCGATTGCATATTCACGTCTACTTGGCCAATTTTGCGTGATACGTTTAAGCTACCAGATACATAATTTGAGCTATCATCGCCAAATTCGTCATCATTAAATGGTTGTGTATCATCATCAACGCGATTAACAATCACGCCCAAATTTACGTTAGTTCCATATAGTCGACTACCAAACCGACTGCTTAGCCGTTTAGTAATAATGTCATTAACATTGCTATTAATCGTAAAGTCATTTTGATAATTGAGATTTATATCACCAATCAATGGAAAGCCACCACTGGCCGATAGGAGTAAATTGCTAGCTGAATTGGTTTGTTGAATATCATTTTCATCTATGAACTCAGCTTGAGAATGTGAGACACTCGCAGATAGTGCGTGTTTTTTGAAACTGGTTCTCAATGAAGCATTAACCGATTTCTGTCCCGCATCAGTTCCTGTAAAGCTCAACCCCATGAGTAATTGATTCAACCATTGGGTATTTAACCCAACATTAAATAACTGTAAGTCCGTATCGCCACCAAAACGATTTTCATACCCGGCACGAATCGCTAATGAAGGGGTGAGACTTTTTTCGTAATAACTACTTAGTAATGACCCATTTTTAATATCAGTATCAAGCTTATCGATATTGAGCATACTGTTATCTAAATCGGTTAACGATAATCCAAACAGTCCTTTTTTAGATTGCAACGTTTGGGTCACTATTCTTTCTATAATCTTTGATTCCACCTGCCCTTGTGGTCCATAAAATTTCAACTCAAACGTGTTTTTTCCATAAAATAGTGGGATATCTTTAAACTCATATCGCCCAGTATCCACGGCAATCTGTCGTTCGATTAAGATCCCATTGCGGTATAGCTCAACATCCCAGTCCGTTTGTATTGGTCCTTGTAATGTTGTGACATCGATATCTTGCTCTGAATTGTTCGAGCGGTTTGTAAATGCAATACCTCTAGATAGGCCACCTGTCGAACTCAACCCTCCACGGACTGATTGCACATCACCAAATTCGATTTCAGTGATCCCTGTATTAAGTATCGAACCATTGAGAGCTTTTCTCGAAAAATTAAGTGACGCACTCTCCAAACCGGATTGATTAGACCCTCTTAAAAAAAACTCACTACGCATAAACGCAAGATCACGCGCTCCTAAAGCGGAATAACCAAACGAAGTAGTACTATTGCCATGGCTCGCATTGAGTACCACGTCCATGGTTTGTGGGGACAGTAACTGATAATCGGCGTCTTTGGGCGTAAATTGCGCAGCCTGACGACCATATCCTTTATTGATTTTGTTATTTTTTCTGGCGTAACGTAACTGTACTGGCAGCGGTGAACTGGCAGTTAAAATACACTTTAAGTTAATAAAGTCATACTCAAGTGTTAATCCAAACCACTGTGCTAATAATTCACCATTAATATAAATATCATCAAACTCGATTTGGTAATCATCTTGTTGTAGCTCTGATTGCACCCCGTTGATTTCTACAGTAACACTTTCAGCGCTACCGTCTTCGGGTCGATTGATGCTGAGTGAAAATAAATTCGCTTCTTTTATAAACCAACCGGTATATTCTGTCTGTTTGGCATTGACCTCAATAGCAAAATCCAAAGCGGTCTGAAATTCGTTTAATCCCAACCGTAATCCGTTTTGGTATTTATATGAGAATAACTCTCCGAGCTTCAGATTATCGATAATGATTGCAAAAATAAGCTCTTCGCCGTCTTTAAATCGTTTACTCGGATCTTTTAGCAACGGCGCTATGGGAATATCTTGTGTGATGGTTTTGTATTTATCGTTTAATCGGTATAACGCCTCTAAAAACTCGGCTTTTTGTGACTCTTGAAGCGGTAATTCTGACACTTCCTCACCGTGCACGTCAGACACACTGAAACACAGCGTCGATAGGCATAAACCCAACAACACTATGTTTTTCAATGTATTAACCGAACTAAACACCATCACTGTCCTTGCGATTA
>Ga0233403_10000474_pt1 | contig 18762 bp, 17 predicted proteins | sample Na_oxic_1_MG_FD_179866 | JGI IMG/M metagenome (GOLD analysis project Ga0233403, IMG submission 179866) | Seawater microbial communities from Saanich Inlet, British Columbia, Canada - Na_oxic_1_MG | ecosystem: Environmental > Aquatic > Marine > Inlet | place: Canada: British Columbia | collected...
GTTCAATTGTTCAATTTTAAAATATCAACTAGGGGCCAATGAGTGTTCAATTGTTCAATTTTTATATGATTTTAATGAAAAAAGGAAAGAAATTGGATAATAAAGAAGTTTTAATTACTTTCGAAAAGTTGGATAGTAAAAAGTTAGTCGAAAAATTGAGAGAAAACAGATTGAATCATAAGAGTGATGAAGCGTAAGTAATTGGGTGATGGTGGGCAGCAAAAAGACGCTACCCACCCTACGAGGAATGGTACTTTCATTAAATGTTACCAACAAAACGGTTAGGGATAACTATTTATACTCAACGCGGTGACAAACTTTCAGGCAAAAGTTCAGCGAAGCTAAATTTTTGCCTGAAAAACTTTTTTTAAGATATAGCGTTTCTCTGCAAAATCAATTTGGAACGTAAATCAATCCGGCCGCAAAATAAATTTTGCACTCCAAGAGCAAAATAAATTTTGCACTCCAAGTGCAAAATAAAATTTAATTTGGAACGAAAAGGGCAAAATAAATTTTGCACTCCAAGAGCAAAATAAATTTTGCACTCCAAGTGCAAAATAAAATTTAATTTATAACCGTGTGCAGTATTAATAACAATGGAGACTCATTCTACAGAAACTCGGATTGAGAAGTCTGCCCCTTCTTTTGAAACGCTAACATTACCTTCTTATGGGGAGATTTTACGTTTTGCTATACCTTTGGCATTGGGATTGGTGACGAATGCCGTTAATACTTTAATTGATACTTTATTTATTGGGCAATTGGGTACGGCTCAATTGGCCGCTGTGCCTTTGGCGGCGATGCTGTATTTTTGTGGTTGGGTTTTGATAGCGGGTATTTTGCGTAATTCGATTGCTTTTTTGGGTAGGGCATTTGGTGCGAAAGACTTTTCTAAAATCGGGGTGGTTTTAGCCCATTATCAGTTTTTGGCTTTATTGGGTTTACCGTTGTTGGCTTTGTTCATCCAAAGCTGGCCTTTTTTGTCAGAGATAGCTACGCTTGATGCCGTAGTCGATAACCACGCTTGGGTTTACTTGAAAATACGGTTCTGGGATGCCCTTTTTTCTCTGCTATTCGTTTTGTACAGTAGCTTCTATCAAGCATTGGGCAATTCACGATTGCCGATGTTAGTGGCTTTTGGCATATTGTTGACTAATGTGGTGTTAGATTATGGGCTGATTTTTGGGCATTTCGGTTTACCGGCGCTTGGCGTGGCGGGCAGTGCTTTAGCAACCGTTTTAGCGAATGCTTTAGGGGCTTGTGTGATTATACTCAGCGTTTTTCTGAGCAAAACTCGTATGACTTTTAATTTACGAGTATTCATACCCTTAGATTGGCCGTTGCTGAAAAAGATTCTACGCATTGGTATACCGCAAGGTGTGGGTGATTGTCTTGAGATACTGACTTGGCTAGGCTTATTTCTCATTGTAGGGCAATTAGGGCAAGTTGCTTTGGCGGCTAATAATATTGGTACACAAGTTATACATTTGCTTTTTTTGCCTGGCGCGGCTATGGGTACCGCTGCGGCAAGTTATATGGCGCGTTTTCTGGGGGATGATCGACCGGATATTGCACAAATCACGACTTATCGTATTTTAAAAATCGGTATGAGCTATATGGGGGTGTTAGGCATCCCACTGTGGTTTTTTGGGGAATCCATAGCCCGTTGGTTTACCACAGACGAGGCCGTCATTTATCAAGCTGGACTGATGTTTAAAGTGATGGCTTTATTTCAAGTCTTCGATGCCATGGTGATGATTCTACGTGCCGCTTTAGGCGGGGCTAAAGATACTTTGGTGCCTACTCTGTTATTGGTGGGCTGTGCAGTGGGGGTGATGTTTCCAACGGCATTCTTTTTGTCACGATTGTTGGAACCGGGTTTAGTGGGGGCTTGGTTAGGCGCTTTTGCCTATCTCTTGATATTTGCTTCCGTGATGATGTATCGCTTTCAGTCAGTTATCAGTTATCAGTTATCAGTTATTCCGTAATTTATGTTATGTTTGCCTCACGCAAAGCCGCAAAGTCGCTAAGTTTCAAGAGTCACTGACGCACGCGTTCTTAGCGTCTTTGCGTGAGTATTCAAATAGATATGACAAAGTCGAATTAGGGTTTATCCTTTCTTATACCCAATCCCTGTAGTTATAACACCATTTTTACCCTTTCATGTTGACTGAGTGCTTGATATACGGCATCAAGTTGTGTGCGGCTTTGGGCGGTGAAGGTGATTGTGATTGAGGTGTATTTGCCGCCGCTGCTGGCACGTTGTGTGAGACTCTCTTCTTTTAAGTCTGGGCTATGACGGCGTATGATGTCTACAACTAATCGCTCAAAATCGTCTCCGCTTTTTCCCATGACTTTGATGGGCAATTCGCATGGAAATTCAAAAAGTTCTTGATTTTTCCCTTTTTCTAAAGGCGTTAGGGATATTTTAGGCATGAGTACGTAATTTCTGTTTATAGTCTTGATAAATTTGGAATACTTGTGCCCAAACCGGGCCCTGTTTTCCGTTGCCAACTGGTTTGTCATCAAGCATAATCACGGGGAGAATTTCACGGGTAGAACTGGTGATCCAGATTTCAGAAGCTGTGCGTAATTGGGATTCTGGAATATCGGCCTCACGACAAGGGAGTTGGGCGGCTTGCATGGCTTCCAAAATGAGATCGCGAGTAATGCCGGGTAAGATAAATTGGCTTTTAGGCGGCGTGATGGCGACTCCGTCAACCACAATAAAGACATTACTGGCGGCCCCTTCCATTATATAACCGTCACGGATTAAAATCGCTTCGGCTGCCCCCATTTCAACTGCTTCACTACGCTGTAAGACGTTGGCTAATAAAGCAATTGATTTGATATCGCAGCGTTGCCAACGCATATCAGGCCGGGTAATCGCTTTCACGCCCGAAGAAGGGGGGTTTGTTTGAAGCGGTTCACTCATGATAAACACGGTTGGCTTCACTTGTTCTGGAAAGTTGTGTTCCCTTTTTGCAGGGCCGCGTGTGACTTGCAGATAAACCGATTGTTCGGATTGATCTTCACGTTGGTTACGAGCAAGAACGGTTTCTAAGGTTTCAATCCACTGTTGTTGAGTTAATGGATTGTGTAATTTGAGAGCTGCTAAGCTATTTTCTAAACGTTGTAAGTGTTCTTGCAGCCTAAACAGGCGGCCGCCGTACACTGGGATGACTTCATACACGCCATCGGCAAAAATAAAGCCTCGATCAAGTACTGATACTCGTGCTTCGGAAAGGGGTAAGAAGTCACCATTGAGATAAACGATCATATTGAAATTGTGGATTGTGATTTTTTATCGGTACTTTCGCTTATTTTTTCTAGTCAAAGTAATTCGTAAGTTATTGATTTTATGTTATGACGATTATAAGACTCATTAAAATCAGTTTTATTATTGTAACTTCGATACAAGTATATAATATTATCGTAATAATACAAATAGAGCAACAAATATAAGTGATTGAATTTATTATAGACTTTGATAACGCTTTGAATTAGATATAAAAAATATAACTTTTTGAATATTAAGCTATTTAAATTAACAAGGCACTCAAAAATAAGCGAAAAAACCGTTTTATGAATTGTAAATAGAATTTTGTGAACTTGATAAAAATTGAAAAGAGGGTGAACACGTTAAGGGCGAACACGTAAAGGGCGAACACGCAGGTTCGCCCCTACAGATGAATTTAATTCAATCCAATTGCCTCTTTCTTTAATAAAAAAGGAGTAAAAAAGAATCTATCAATCTGTTCCAAAAAGAACCTTTGTCAATGGATGAAAGCGCAATGATGGGACGTTCTGAAATCACTTTTTGATCTAAGCTGATTTTCAGGGTGCCATACGTTTCGCCTACCTTGACAGGTGCGGTAATGTATTTGTCAAGAGACAAAGTGGCTTTCAATTGCGGATACTTGCCAGTAGGCACTGTGACATATAAAGGCTGTTCCAAGCCGAGTGGTAATTGATTGGTTGTTCCATGCCATAGAGGTTGAATCTCTAGCGGTTTATGAGCTTGATAAGGGCGGTAGGTTTCAAAAAAGCGAAAGCCATAATCAAGCAGTTGTTGACTTTCTTGTATCCTCTTTTTTTCGCTTGTTGCACCCATAATGACTGAAACCAAGCGCATTTCGCCCCGTTTGGCAGAGGTGACTAAACAATAACCCGCTGCGTCTGTGTGACCGGTTTTGACACCATCTACGGTGGGATCACGCCGTAATAACTTATTACGGTTTTTTTGGGTAATCCCGTTATAGGTGAATTGACGCATAGAATACCAGCGATAATACTGAGGAAACTCGCGAATCAAGGCTTGTGTCAAATTGACGATGTCGCGGACTGAACTGTAGTGTCGTTCATTAGGCATGCCAGTGCTGTTGGTGTAATGGGTATTGGTTAAACCTAAACGTTGTGCTTGCTCATTCATCAAGGCGACAAAGGTTTCTTCACTACTGGCGATAAATTCTGCCAGTGCAACACTGGCATCGTTACCTGATTGGATAATCATGCCTTTGAGTAACAGTTCAAGGGCAACTTGGCTATCGACTTCAAGATACATGCGTGAACCGGTCATACGCCAAGCTTTTTCACTGATTATGGCTTTATCTGTGAGTTTGAAGCGGCCGGTATGCAGTTCCCGAAAGACGATGTAAGCGGTCATTAATTTGGTCAAACTGGCCGGTTCAAGACGTTCATCAACATTTTTTTCCATGATGATTTGGTTACTGTGAAAGTCTTGCAAGATATAAGCAGGTGCTGTGATAGGGGGCGGCGTATTATGCACCGAGACAGCATGAACCGGGTACAGAAAAGTCAAACCTAATAATAAACTTAATATTTTCATATAATGTCTAAATTAGAATTATCAGAATTTTAGAATTGACGGAATAAAAATGAATAAAAATTATTTGCACCATTCAGCGTTTATAGGTATCAATTATAGATTATTGAGGCCATAGAAGGAACTAAAATTTAGTGAATATCTAATTGATTCTCTTCTATAATGAGTGCTTAGAACTAGTGCAGGAGAGCGGAAATAGAAAGACCACCCAGCCAACCAGCCACCTAGCCACCTAGCCACCTAGCCAACAGCTAAAGCAGTTGTCTAAAAGCTCAAGTCACCTAAAGGTGACTAACATGCAGCCCGTTTTTGATAAAACGGGCTTATGTAAATGGATTTTTACTTCCAAAAAAGCGCAAATGATAAATTTTAACAGAAATGAAATCAAAAATAGTATTGTGTGGATGTAGTCACCTTTAGGTGACTTAAGCTTTTAGACAACTGCTTTAGCTGTTGGCTTTTGATGGCTGGGTGGTATTAGGATTTCCGCTCTCCTGCACTAGTGCTTTCTATGCCCTCAATAACTATAATAGTATTGATAACTGATAACTGATAACTGATAACTGATAACTGATAACTGATAACTGATTTTCACTGAACACTGATTTCTATACGTTGTGATGGGTGTTTAATTATGCCTAAACGACGTGCGGCCCAATAAGAGAGTTTAATCAAACTCCCGTTATTGTCGTCGTAGAAGTCGTCATTGATAGTGACTTTGATGCTGCGGCCGGTGCGAAGATTTTTCACTTTAACTCGCGAAAACAGGGGTAAAGTGGCATGGGCGGCTGTCATGCCGTATAAATCATAAATTTGACCGCTGGCCGTTTTGGCACCGTGTTCGTCTGCTGTGTACCAAGTAGCGTAACCTCGCGAGACATAGCTATCTGGTACTGATCTGCGGTGTTGTTGTGCCGCTTTGAAATCATCTTGATGCCAATAAGAAACTGTCCTGTATTTCGCTGCTGGAACGCTTGGAATCGCAGTCGCATGGGGGGCTGATGAAGGGGTAGCCACCTGAGCGCAGCCGCTAAGCTCAACTAACAATGCTAGTAAGCCAACGGGTATTAAGGAAAATTTAACGAGTTTGGGCATAACGGTTTGCAATCTCCTGTGCTAATTGATAAACCGCCATGGCATAGCGTTTACTACGATTATAACGAGTTATGACGTAATAGTTTTGGAAACCTAACCAATAGACTGTTCCGATTTCTGTTTCTAAGTCTATAAACATCCCTTTAGTGCTATTGGGTTGATCACCATGATATAGCAATCCATTTCGTTTCAAAAACCTAATGCTATATTCCGGTTTAAACTTCAAACCCAACAAGGTGTCTACTGCGTTAGGCCGTATTTGAGTGGCTATAATCACGGGTTCTCCACTTTGCCAGCCATGAAGATTGAAATAATTAGCGACACTGCCAATGGCATCAACGTTATTATGCCAGATATCGCGTCTGCCATCGTTATCAAAATCGACGGCATAACGGCGAAAACTACTGGGCATAAATTGCCCAATGCCCATTGCACCGGCATAAGAACCTTCTTGCTTTAACGGATCCAGGCCTTCCTCGTCAGTCAACAGTAAATAATGTTCTAATTCTTGACGAAAAAAGTCAGCACGTCTCGGATAGTGAAAGGCTAAGGTGGTGAGTGCATCAAGGACTCGAAAATGGCCTTTATTTTGACCATATAGGGTTTCGACCCCTATGATAGCAACGATGATCTCTGCGGGTACGCCATAATACAATTGTGCCTGTTCAAGTGCAGAGGCATTTCTTTGCCAATATTTCACACCGTCGTTGATACGTTTTTTCGTGACAAAACGCCGCCGATATTTATACCAAGGTGTCGCTTTTTTCCCTGTACTGGGACGAGACATGACTTTGAGGATGCTTTTTTTGACCTTGGCTCGATCAAACAGATAATTCAAACGAAATTCATCCAAACCATGCTGGACAACCATGTTTTGGATAAATTCTTGTTGATTAATGATTTCTGCCTTAATCGTGAAACTGCAAACTAACAGTCCACTTAGCAGCAATATTATCACATCATGCCTCATTGAGAAGCGGTTTTTCGTTGTTGTGAGTTTAACTGGCTTATTCATCTTATGGCATCAATTCATCATAAACATAAATATTATTTTGAATAATTGTAGATGTTCAGAAAAAGAATTTCCGCTATCTATAAGTATTCACCCTTTTGAAATTATTGACCTGAAAATCTATAGTAGGAGCAATCCTTTGCCTTGTCATCCAAAAATTGTAGGGGCAATCCAGGGCGAATGCCCTTTCTTCCAATCACATCAAGTAGACAAGAAGCGGCGATGGGTATGTACTCCCATTATTAAACCAAATCCGGCCATTAAGGTGATGATTGAAGTTCCACCGTAACTGATCAGCGGTAGAGGCAATCCCACGACTGGCAATATGCCTGTAACCATACCCATATTAACAAAGATGTAGACAAAAAAAGTGAGTACCAAACTGCCCACTAAAAGGCGAGAAAAGGTGTCTTGTGCTTGTAAGGCAATATACATACCACGAGATATAATGAAAAAATAAAGGCTTAATAATACCAAAATACCTAGCAATCCAAATTCTTCACTATAGACGGCAAAAACAAAATCGGTGGTGCGCTCTGGTAAAAATTGCAAGAGCGATTGAGTGCCATTCAGCCAGCCTTTTCCCTCCATGCCTCCAGAACCAATAGCAATTTTGGATTGAATGATATGATAACCCGTGGTCAAGGGTTTCGCTTCGGGATTTAAAAAAGTGAGTATTCGATCCTTTTGATAATCGTGCAGGATATAAAACCACAAGACTGGCGCAAAGGCAGCGGAAGCGGTGATAAATCCAAACACGATGTGCCAACTGAGGCCTGAGAGTAGCAACACAAATAGGCCAGATGACGCAATTAAGAGTGCGGTTCCCAAATCGGGCTCTTTGGCAACTAAAATCACGGGTATGGCAATGATTAGGATAGCCAACAATAAATGCCCAGATCGAGGTGGCAAAGGTCGAGCAGCAAAATACCAAGTGACCATCATAGGAACCGCTAATTTCATCATTTCTGACGGTTGAAAACGAAATAAACCTAAATTGAGCCAGCGTTGTGAACCTTTAGTCGAATCGCCTACCACTAAAACTAATAATAACAATACCACACCACAGATGTACAACCAAGGCACCCAACGTACAATATGTTGAGTGCGGATTTGAGCAACCAGTAACATGATGCCAAATCCCCCTAAAAGACGTAGCATTTGACGAAAAATCAGTTCTATATCTTGATCGCCTGCACTGTACAAAACGACTAAACCAATGCTAGATAATAATAATAAACCTAAGAGCAAAGGTTTGTCTAAATGTAGAAAATGGCTCTTATTCCAACTTGCTTGCATGTTGTCAGTTATCACGTTTCAGTCTTCTACATAAAAGATTAAAAATTGGGGCTAAATAAATGTAGGGCCCGTTTTACTGTCGCTATTTCTTCACCTCGTTTGATTACGAGATAACATCTAATTCCGACAGCATTGCTGTTTTGTAAAGAGGTTCTATATCTGTAGAAAATTTGAGAGCGGCAATGATTTGTTCTCTCGCGGGATGACTGATAATGCCTCTATAATTGACGAGTTCATCAACCGAATACATGTAGAGGTTCGTAGCAGTACAACCTACTTATGAATCATGTTCAAGAAAATCATGTTGACTCGCTTCTAGTAAAACGTGACATTGCATCAAATGAGGTTGTTTACGCACAAATGGCGAGATACGAGAGTTAATAAATAACCCTAATGGTGTTGGCTTTACACAAGTCAGTAGCACGAGTTTATCTTTGGGAGCCGGTTTGGCATGCCGACAAAATGGCCGGGAAAAATACTTGCCCTGCTTCAAGGATTATCATAGAAATCAAACGTCGTTTTTGGGATTGAATTAAGTATTAAGGATGTGGATTGCTTAAATATTCAAGCAAATCTTCTGAATTGGCAAGTGTTGCCGCGATTTGTTCAATCTCTATACAATCATTCTCATCAGCCGATTCCCAAGCTGTATCGTGGCTTAATTCAGTCAATTCACTAAATGATAAATGCCCGTATTGTGTGATAGCATTGTCCAAACACTCCAAAACAGATTGACTCAAGTAATCAAAGTTAGCAGGGCGACGCATGATTATCGATTTATCTTGAACGGTAAAAGCGTTCGATGCTTGATCTGTCGTAGACAATGGGATAAAACTGTCACCACGCACCATCTTTAAAATCTGGTAAGTACCGCTCGGTACGGGACCATGTTTCATCGCTAAATAATTATCATGACAAATAAAACGCCCATATTTTTCTAAATGGGCTTTATCACCAAAATACATCATCTTTGAGATAGTATGAAACGTCGGTTGTGCCACTTTCTGAGCAATATATAAAATGATTTCTATTGCCGTTTTTGCTTCAAACTCATACGGATAATTCATATTTTGACACCTCATTTTTAGGGATTATCAGCACAGTCTAGCTAAAACAAAACCGAAGCACCCGCCTCATCCAATCCTGTCAATCCCTTGGCCCTTTAGTTGCTTAATTATTAACCATTAACAAATGCGTTTTTCGTAACAGATAATAATTCATGATTTTTTTAGCAATGGGGGCGGCTGTTTTACTGCCGCTGCCACCATTTTCCACAATGACTGATATGGCAATACGAGGCTGTTTTAAGGGCGCAAAGGCAACAAATAAAGCGTGATCATGGAATTTTTTTGCCAGTTTTTTTGCATCATAAGTTTCAGTTTGTTTGATAGTAATCACTTGCGCGGTGCCGGTTTTGCCCGCGAAACGATAACGAGAGTCTTCCCCCACTTTGTAGGCCGTTCCTCTGCGATTATGTACCACTGCTCGCATCCCGCCAATGGCAGTATTCCAGAATGCTTTTTGTTTAAGCGTAATGGTGGTTCGTACCAAAGGGGGTACAACGGTCATTTCATTGAGTTTGGCATCATCCATCGCAAAAACAACACGCGGTTGTTTGAATTGACCACGATTACTTAAGGTTGCGGTTGCAACAGCTAATTGTAGAGGCGTAACCAGCATAAAGCCTTGTCCAATGCCGGTGATAATGGTTTCGCCAGGATACCAATGTTTGTTACGGACGCGGCGTTTCCATTCCCGAGACGGCAGCAAGCCACTCAATTCACCGCTGATATCTATACCCGTTTTTTTCCCAAAACCAAACCGTGTCATAAATGTGTGTAAGCGATCAATACCCAACTCATACGCCAGTGAGTAAAAGTAAACATCGCAAGATCGTTCTAGGGCCTGGTGTAGATTCATGCTACCATGTCCGCTTTTTTTCCAATCGCGGTATCGGTGTTTTTGACCCTTAATGCTGTACCATCCCCGACACCAAGTCCGACTACCTGGATTTCTGACACCATATTCTAATCCGGCTAAACCAACAAAGGGTTTAACAGTGGAACCTGGGGGATATTGTCCACGTATGGCCCGGTTGACAAGGGGACGATCAGGTGAATCGCGCAATCCGCTGTAGCTTTCAACATCAATGCCGTTGACAAACAAATTGGGATCAAAGTGAGGCATACTGACAAGGGAGAGTATACTGCCAGTTGAAGGTTCAATGACAACGACAGCGGCACGTTGTTTGGCAATAAGGCCTTCAATATCTTGTTGTAGCAATATGTCCATATTAAGATAAAGGTTTTTGCCGGGAACAGGCGGTTTACGTTCCAGTATGCGAACATCGTGCCCCTGTACATTGGTTTCGACATGTTGGTAACCCGTTTTACCATGTAGTTCTTGTTCGTAATATTTTTCTATCCCTGTTTTGCCTATGTAATTGTTGCCCAGATAATTGGACTTGTCTATGATTTTAAGTTCTCGTTCGTTTATTCTCCCGACATAACCAATGACGTGAACACCTGTGGCACCAAGGGGATAATAGCGGCTCAGGTTGTTTTTGATCTCAATACTTGGGAAGCGGTGGCTTTGGACAGAAAAGCGATCAAGTTCGTCTTCAGTCAGTCGATATCGTAGAGGAATGGTTCTAAATGCTCGTTTTTTGGCTAATTTTTTTTTGAAGCGAACAATGTCTTTATCTTCTATGGTAATGATGTCGCGCAGTGCTTCTAGCATTAAATCAAGATTTTTAACATTTTCTGGAATCACTTCTAAACTATAGAAAACGCGATTTCCAGCGAGTAGTACGCCGTTACGGTCATAAATCAATCCGCGTGTTGCTAGTAATGGGACAGTCTTAATACGATTTCGTTCTGATAAAGTAGTATAGCGTTCATGATCGATGACTTGTAAGAAAACCAGACGCGCCACAATGCCAAAAAACAAGAGTAACATCATCACCCACGCAATGATGATGCGATGGCTAAATATTTTATTTTCACGAGTAGTATCTTTAAGTATCAATTGTGTCGATGACATATCGTTTTTCAATGAATAATAAAACAGGAAAAATGAAAAAAGGTCATTTCTATAAACCGACCCGTGAGCGGAAATAGCAGGCATATCAGTACAAGGTTATCAATCATCAATTAAAAGGCGTTCTGTGGCCAGAGGCCACGTTCACGCCTTTGAGTTCAAGTCACTCAACAAATTATTTATCAATTATTCTGTACTGCCTCCATAAGTGATCTCAGTGTTGATGTGTGTGTACGATTAGTTAATCACTTATGTGCTGCCAGGGATGACAAGGGTGTTTAAGTTATCAGTTTACCCCCCACAGTGATAATCAACAGTTATCAAACGATTTAAAAAACTCGATAGGTACGCCGCAAGTCGCGTAGTCTTATAAATACCCAACGCCACAGAATCATACTGGTTGTAGCAGAGTAAATGACTCCCCATCCTTCTTGTGGATAACCCAAAATGGTGCGTATCCATACGCTTGGTAATTGACTAATGGCTAGAAACACAAATACCCCGATTGATTGTTGCCACCATGGAAATAAGCGCAATTGCCGATGTAGTCTGACACTCAGATAGGCAATCAGCGTAAAAGTCAAGGCGTGTTGTCCTAATAATGTATCGCTTAACACGTCATGGATGATGCCAACAAACCAACCGGTTGTGACACCGATTCGCTGAGGAACCGCTATACACCAGTAGATTAAAACCAAAGCAACCCAATCAGGTCGCCAGAAAACCGCCCAAGGAGGCAACGGCATGACAGCTAACATAAAGCTAAAAATGAAACTGACAATAATAACCCAGCCGCCATGATGTCGCTCTAAACTCATTATTTGATCAGTTATCAGTTATCAGTTTCACGCAAAAGTTTTTGCGCGCAAAAACTTTATTTCACGCTTAAGTTTCGCTTCGCTATACTTAAGCGTGAAATCGTGAAAATCAGTTATCAAATTTGATACGAAAAGCTTGGCAAATTTTGTTTGAAAATCAGGCCGTCAAGACTTATCGATATGATCCTTTTTTTAGAAATGCGCCCAACTGGCCTACCTATTGACATTCAATATCTTCGATATTGGCGTGTTCAATTCCCCCTCATCAAGTCAACAAACTAGCCCACCTATTCACACGCGAAGCTGGGCACGATTTTTATTTTTTGAGGGTCCGTTTTATAAACCTTGATAACGGTTTATCAATAGCAGATAAGTGTTCTTTCATCCATATTAGCAAAACTTCACGATTGCGTTCTAATGCGGCTCTTGGTAGAGCGTGTACTTGTGCATAAGGTTTGCCTATATCAGGTGTCACCTCTATGACTGTGCCAACCGGATACCCCTTTGGAAATTTTTGACCAAAGCCAGAAGTGACGATCAAGTCGCCCACTTTGATGCCTGTACTCAGGCCGGTATTCGATAAGTACAGCAAAGAGAGACGATTGACAGCCCCCATTCCCTTGGCAACAGTACGCAATCCGGTACGCACGATTTGCACGGGCAATTCATGATCAGGATCGGTAATGAGTATGACGATACTAGAAAAAACGCCAAGATGGATTACCTGCCCCATCACGCCTTGTGCATCCACAACGGGTTGATGAAGAAATACGCCATCATTTTTACCTTTATTAATCAATAATTTGCGTTTTAAGGGATCTAAATCAACTGCCAATATTTCTGCTATTTTTACCCGCTCTCCTACTCTGACAGAGGAACTCAGTAATCGCCGTAAACGCTCATTTTCAGTTTTCAAGTCCTCAAATTTTTGTAAAGCAACCTGTAAATGCAAATTGTCTTCACGTAGGCTTGCATTTTCTTCAAGCAACTGGATACGACTACTGACACTCATAGATAACCATTGGCCCATCTTGACGGGCAAATTCACGACGTATTGAATAGGATAAACCACGGCTAATAAATGAGTACGCACTGTTTCTAAATACCACAAACGATGATCTGTAATCATGAGGGCACAAGAGGCTAAGATAAATATCAGTACTCTTAAAGTCAGTGTTCGTCCTTCTACAATCGACGGTTTTAAATCTATTATCATGTTTCAATCATAACTACAAGGATTGTATATAACAAAGGATTTCTTCGCCACAAGCTCGCCATTCCTGATTTAGCGTGAAATCAAAGACTTATGTTAATGTGAGACAGCGCGAATTTGATTTTTATCTTGAGAAATCCTTGGGAACTTGAACCTCAAACGCATTGAGAAGGTATGCCTTGTCAACCGTTAGTGCTTGGCAAAAAATAACCTATATAATCAATACCGACGCAAAATAAATTTGGAACGTAATACGCAAAATGAATCTGGAACAAAATTGCTAGACAAAATAAATTTGTACTTCATTCAATCGGGAAACGCTATAGATTGATTAATTAAGAACTTTCTAAAGCAAAAACCTCGGGCCCATGTTCTTCAATCATTTCCAATGCCCTGCCTCCTCCGCGAGCGACACAGGTTAGCGGATCATCTGCAACAATGACGGGTAGTCTCGTTTCTTCTTGGAGTAAACGATCAAGATCGGTCAATAAGGCACCTCCGCCCGTCAAAACAATACCTTTTTCTGCAACATCTGAACCTAATTCTGGTGGAATTTTCTCTAAAGCCGCTTTTACTGTACTGACAATACTGGCTAACGGCTCTTGTAACGCTTCTAAAACTTCATTACTGTTGAGTGTGAGGCTACGAGGAATCCCTTCTGCTAAATTACGGCCTCGGATATGAAATTCGTATAACTTTTTACCTGCAAAGGCTGAACCGATTTCTTGCTTGACGCGCTCTGCCGTCGCTTCACCAATCAAAGTGCTATAATGACGACGTACATAGCTGATAATCGCTTCGTCAAAGCGATCTCCACCGGTGCGAATAGATTCTGAATAAACAATACCATTGAGGGATAAAATCCCGACTTCTGTCGTTCCGCCGCCAATGTCAAGTACCATTGATCCCGTCGCTTCGCTGACTGGCATACCGGCACCGATTGCCGCAGCCATTGGTTCTTCTATTAAATAAACCTCTCGTGCTCCAGCACCCTGCGCCGATTCACGAATCGCACGGCGTTCCACCTGAGTTGAACCACATGGCACACAGATCAACACTCGTGGAGAAGGATGCCAAAATCTATTATCATGGACTTTATGAATAAAATACTGCAACATTTTTTCAGTAATCATAAAATCCGCAATAACACCATCTTTCATAGGCCGTATTGCGGTAATATGACCCGGTGTACGGCCTAACATTTGTTTCGCTTCTTGACCCACGGCTGCAATAGTTTTTGTGCCGCCACCATTACCTTCACGTTGTCGAATCGCCACAACAGAAGGTTCATCAAGAACAATGCCTTGCCCTCGTGCATAAATCAGCGTATTAGCTGTACCCAGATCAATAGAAAGATCGTTGGAAAAAAGTCCGCGTACACTTTTGAACATGAAATTCAATTAATCCTGTTATAAATTAAATAGATAAGTATTGTTTAGTTTTTTAGTAAGACTAGACATAAGCTTTATTGGCCATAGCAACATAAGATTGTATTGTGTAATTGCACCTGTTTTTAGCTTTTGAGATCACTGTACCAAGCTAATCAATTTTGGGCAAGTCTGATAGACAAGATTATTAAATTTTTTGATGACACTCTTTCAAAACGACACATGATTTCCCATTATGCCCCTCATCTTTTCGTTAAATGTGATAACCATGTCAGATTCAAATTAGGGTGTTTGTAAAATCTTGGTATACTTTCTCATTTTAGATTTAATATTTTAGTTTTTAACTCCCCATATCAATAATAACGATAAATAAATATTATACCGATTCAATTTAAGTATTGGATTTTATAGGATAATGACACTGCGTATTGGATCGTGATTGATATCTCGCTATAATCTGTTTTTTTTAAGGAGATTGAATTAAATGTCTTCATCATGTGATGTCGAAAAAATTGCCCACTTAGCCCGTATATCTTTAAGTACACAAGATATTCCACTGTACACCCATCATCTTTCCAATATATTAGATTTAGTTGAACAGATGAATTGTATTGATACAACAGGCATCACGCCAATGGCACACCCCCTTGATGCCGTCGCACGACTTCGCCCTGATTGTGTAAAAGAAACGAATCAGCGTGAGCATTTTCAATCCAACGCGCCACAGGTTGAAGCCGGCTTATATTTAGTGCCCAAAGTGATTGAGTAGGGGCTTCACTGCGTGTCTGCCCTCGTCTGGGCGAACACGCCGGTTCGCCCCTACATAATGTAGGATAAACAATACAATCTATTTTTAGTTGCTCACCAATCTTAATTAAAATTAATTAATAAACAATTAAAGATGCACAATAAAACCCTTATCGAACTTTCTCGCGCATTACATCAACGTGAATGCTCCAGTGTTGAATTAACCCGTTATTTTTTAGAACGGATTAAAACGCATGATACACAGCTAAACAGTTTTATTACCCAAACCCCTGAATTAGCACTCGCACAAGCCAAATTTGCTGATGAACGCCTGAACAATGGAACGGCACAACCCTTAACGGGCATACCCATCGCCCATAAAGACATCTTTTGTACTCAGGGTGTCAAAACCTCATGCGGTTCCAAAATGTTGGACAACTTCATTGCCCCCTACAATGCCACCGTTGTCGAAAAATGTCAGGCAGCGGGCATGGTGATGTTAGGTAAAACCAACATGGATGAATTTGCCATGGGCTCCTCTAATGAAAACAGTTTTTATGGGCCCGTCAAAAATCCTTGGGATGCTCAAACCGTGCCAGGTGGTTCATCAGGCGGTTCCGCCACCGCAGTCGCGGCGCGTTTAACGCCCATTGCCACTGGAACAGACACAGGCGGCTCTATTCGCCAACCCGCATCATTGTGTGGTATCACGGGATTTAAACCCACTTATGGTAGAGTATCACGTTACGGCATGATTGCCTTTGCATCCAGTTTAGATCAAGGCGGCCCTCTAGGGCGCAGTGCCGAAGATGTTGCCTTACTCTTAAACGTGATAACCGGGTTTGATGAACGTGATTCAACCTCTTTAGAACACCCACAAGAAGACTACACGGCCCATTTAAACGACAGCATTGAAGGCTTAAAAATCGGTTTACCCAAAGAATATTTTAGCGAGGGCATAGACGCGGGTGTGGGCAATGCGCTAGAGACAGCCATTAAAGAATTTGAACAAGCAGGTGCTACCCTACACGACATCCATTTACCCCATAGTCATCTAGCCATTCCTGTTTATTATATCATTGCCCCGGCCGAATGTTCCTCCAATTTATCGCGCTATGATGGTGTGCGCTTTGGACATCGCTGTGAACAGCCACAAGATTTGATGGATTTATATAAACGCTCACGCGGTGAAGGTTTTGGGCCCGAAGTCAAACGCCGTATTATGATCGGCACTTACGCCCTATCGGCCGGCTATTATGATGCGTATTATCTGAAAGCTCAACAAATTCGCCGTTTAATCAGCAAAGATTTTACACAAGCCTTTGAACAAGTCGATGTTATTTTGGGGCCAACCTCACCCACAACGGCTTTTAAAATCGGTGAAAAAATAGATGATCCCGTCACCATGTATTTATCCGACATCAATACCATTTCCGTTAACTTAGCCGGTTTACCCGCCTTATCCATACCCGCCGGTTTTGCCGATCAACGCCCCGTCGGATTACAACTGATCGGCAATTATTTGAAAGAAGCCCAATTATTGAACATTGCTCACCAATATCAACAACGCACCGATTGGCATCAACAGCAACCGCCTCAATTTCAATAGTTTTTAGGGCGAACAGGTTGCTTCGCCCTTTTGAAACCATCATTTTTTTAATTCAATGATTTATATTTAAATTGCTATAAACTGTAGTGATCAAATTGATGTTGAACCTGATTACTCGATATCAGCGTAAATCATGACAATCAGCGCAATCCGCGTTCTATCAAGTTAAAGTCCACTCATTTTTTGTTTCACATCCTGTTGATCACGACATAAATTGCTATAAACTTTAATTAATAAATACACACCGTTCACTAAATAGGCGATTTATCGCCTATTTATACTTAGCATCGTCATAAGGTCGCTATTATCAGACACAGCCAACAGCTAAAGCAGTTGTCTAAAAGCTCAAGTCACCTAAAGGTGACTAACAACCAAAGCGCAAATTATAACGGTGGGCAGTATACAGACACAGCCAACAGCTTTTCACGCCAAAGATTTTGCGCGCAAAATCTTTGGCGTGAACTGGAGGTCAGCGAAGCTAAAGCAGTTGTCTAAAAGCTCAAGTCAGGTGGTGGTGACTAACAACCAAAGCGCAAATTATAACGGTGGGCAGTATAGTTGATGGCAACCAAGGGGAAAAATAGCTGACTACAACTGATAACTGATAACTGATAACTGATAACTGAATCGGAGTCTTTTCTTATGCCATCTCATGCTTATCAAAACTACGCACTATTATTACTCTTTTTTTATCTGTCCCCAGTTTTTGCTGATAACCAAGCCACTGAGATTGTTAAACAAGCTCTCTCACATTGGCGCGGCGAGAAATCATCTTATACCGTGCTACAAATGACTATCCAGCGCCCCCAGGTGCAACGCACCATGACGCTACGAGTATGGACGATGGGCTTGAAAAACGCTTTAGTCCATCTTATTAACCCTAATAATGACAAGTATAAGGGTCATGCGCTTTTGATCAACCATGGTAAAGCATGGCGTTTTTCGCCACACACTAAGCAAATTACCCCAATTTCGTTATCTGAAATGAATCAAAATTGGAGGGCTTCTGATTTTTCCAATAATGAAATCACTAAAAGGGATGATTTAGTGACACATTACACGCACACCTTGAAGCGCACTGAAACAACAACAACAGGGCAAACGGTATACAAGATTGAAGCCAAACCAAAACCAGAAGCAGCCGTTATTTGGGGTAAACAGCAGATCAAAATTCGCGATGATCATATTATTTTGGAACAGGCTTTTTATGATCAAGAGGATAACTTGGTTAAAAAAAGAGTCAGCTCACAGATTGAAACAATGGGTAGCAAAACCATTGCCACAGTGCAACGTATGCAACTCGTTGATAGTATTGATGAATGGACGGAAATCGTGATCAAAGAAGCGAAATTTAATATCAAAGTGCCCCTTGGCACCTTTTCCCTGTCTAATCTGCGTAATAAACGATTTTAAAACCTGAACTACAAGGATTGGATATAATAAAGGATTGATTTTGCGTGTTTCATGTAGAGACGCGATCCTGAGACGCTTCGCGATCGCGTTTCTACAGTTAATCGATAATTGAAAAAAAATGATTCTACGTTTAGCTTGGCGTAATATCTGGCGCCACCCCCGTCGTAGCGGTTTAACCATTGCCGCGATTGCTTTTGCCGCATTCCTATTAGTCTTTATGATCACTTTGCAACTGGGCTCGTATGACATGATGATTGAAAACAATCTTAGCGTGTTGACGGGC
>Ga0233403_10000475_pt1 | contig 18757 bp, 22 predicted proteins | sample Na_oxic_1_MG_FD_179866 | JGI IMG/M metagenome (GOLD analysis project Ga0233403, IMG submission 179866) | Seawater microbial communities from Saanich Inlet, British Columbia, Canada - Na_oxic_1_MG | ecosystem: Environmental > Aquatic > Marine > Inlet | place: Canada: British Columbia | collected...
GCAGTCGGTAATGTGATGTCATCATCGGGTAATAGAATGACTTCGTAAGATTTAAAGGCCATTTGATCAATGTGAGAAAGACATTCGTCTAAATCAGTTGACCAGATTTTGAAAGGAATAATGATAGAAAAAGGGATGATGTCATTCATTTTATTTAAATAAGATTTGTAGGGGGCCGGTAACGTGTTTTTGTTGCCGGCCCCTTAATTTAAATAAGATTTGTAGGGGCCTGCTTTGTCTTTTTTGGCAGGCTTAAGCGGTGGGCAACAAAAACCCGTTACCCACCCTACGATTTTAAAAAAAATACCAAAGCCAATTCAAGCGGTGTAAGGCTGGTAGGGAATGGTGGGCAACAAAAACACGTTACCCACCCTACAATTGAACGCCAATATCCCTACAACATCGCTCGAAAATATTCAATGGTTTTTGGAAGGCCTTCTTCCAATTTGATCGTGACATCCCAGTCAAGTGCTTGTTGAGCGAGGTTTATATCAGGTTTACGTTGTTTTGGATCGTCGCTGGGTAGCGGTTTAAACTCTATTTTGCTGGATGAGTTGGTCATTTCTATGACTTTTTGGGCCAGTTCTAAAATGGTAAATTCGCCTGGATTGCCTAAATTGACGGGCCCTGTAAAGTCATCGGGTGTATTCATTAATCTGATGAAACCTTCAATTAAATCATCGACATAGCAAAATGAGCGGGTTTGTGAGCCTTCTCCGTACACGGTAATCGGTTCGTTTTTCAGGGCTTGTACTATAAAATTAGAGACGACACGGCCATCATTGGGGTGCATTCTGGGGCCGTATGTGTTAAATATCCGTGCGACTTTGATATTTAATCCGTGTTGTCGACGGTAATCAAAAAATAAGGTTTCAGCACAGCGTTTGCCTTCATCATAACAGGATCGGAGTCCTATTGGATTGACTCGTCCCCAATAACTTTCTGGTTGGGGGTGGATTTCGGGATCACCATAGACTTCGCTGGTGGAGGCTTGCAAAATTTTGGCATGGGTGCGTTTGGCTAAACCGAGCATGTTTATCGCGCCATGTACACTGGTTTTGGTCGTTTGCACGGGATCATATTGATAGTGAATCGGAGAGGCCGGGCAGGCGAGATTGTAAATTTCATCCATTTCGACGTAAAGTGGAAAGGTGACATCATGTCTCATGATTTCAAAGTGATGGTGATCCATCAGGTGAATGATATTGTCTTTGGTGCCCGTAAAAAAGTTGTCAACACATAAGACATCGTGTCCATCGTTGAGCAGTCTTTCGCAAAGATGTGAGCCTAAAAATCCGGCACCACCTGTGACTAGAATACGTTTTCTGGTTGATTGCATGATTTTAATTGATTAATGTTTGTTGGGGCAATGCATTGTGGTTGCCCCATAATTTTTAATGAGCAATTGTTTGAGGAATAATGCCTACAGGGCAATCCCTTGTGTACTGGGCTCGTTAAGCGGGAATGGTTCAACAAAGGCAAGCCTAATTCTAATTGATGGCATAACTCATCCTACATTGTTTTTGAATAATTGGCTTTGGGAATTAAGGCAATCAGTCCGCGTAAAGCACGGTTAGCCGCTTCTGAATCAGGAAAATAAGCGGACACTTCCGGCTCCAGCATCACTGCTCCGTCTTCTAGGGTAAAATAATGAGTTTCTATAGTGCCATCGTCTTTGTGTATTTTGACGCTGTGCCCTTGGCGATAGGCCTGATAATACTTTCCCCGCTCACCTTGTTTACCGGAAAAATCGTATTCCTGTAACATATCGTCTGTTTCTTCAATTTTCATAGTGTTTTCTCTCAGCGGCAGTCGCTTTACGGCTGCTGATAATCCGAATTATCATAGTATCGTTATGTAACTTATGTTCGGTATGCACCACCAGTAGCAAACGGTATTGGGTTGATAAACCGATACTGATAGTGCGTTCTTCTTGTTCAAAATGGCCATCATCCCGATAAGTCAGTAATAATGGATCACTGAATATGGTTTTAGCTTCATCGAAACTGACCCGATGTTTGGAAAGGTTACTGCGGGCCTTATTTTCATCCCATTCAAATAATAGTTTCACGATGCAGTTTGTTCCTAATAATTTAAAGGAGGGGGTGAATTAACTGTCAAATAAACGCTTTCAATAAAAATTGAACAATCGGTGTTTTGCCTCTCTTTACGGGTTACACGACGTGCAGAAATTAAAAAAACGAATATTATCAGCACGAAAAATCTACACGATAACCAAAACACCCCCTAAAGATTAAACTAATTGGTATGCAACGGGTGTAATTAAAAGTAATGTTTTGTTGTCTTATAGGGTGGGTTTCAGCTTTGTAAAACCCAGCCAGCGGACGGTGGGTTTTGCAAAGCTGGCCTTAGGCTTGCGCAGCGGAGCCCACCCTACAACTATCATTTTTAATTACACCCGTATGCAACAAAAAAATTTTTATAATCATCCTATTTTTATTCACTCAATGGAATAAGCGGTATGACTAAAGCAAACAAATCCATTAATATTTTTGTAGATGTTGATGATACGTTTGTCCGCAGTTATGGTATGAAACGAATCCCAATAACCGCAAGCATTAATCATCTAAAAAACATTAAAAAAGAAGGTGCTATTCTGTATTGTTGGAGTACTGGTGGTGCGGATTATGCGCGACAAAGTGCTGAAGAGTTTGGGATTGCCAATCTGTTTACTGCCTTTCTGCCAAAACCACAAATTATGATTGATGATCAAAGCATCCAAAATTGGAAAAAACTTATTCAAGTACATCCTTTATCATGTTCAAATAAAACCTTAGAAAATTATCAATCAGAGCTAGCAGCCTGTCGGAGAATACCACTTAAGTCATTGTTTTGTATAACCGTTATGATTATTGTAAAAGCGATAATAATCAATGAGTTAGTTGATTAATCCGACAGGCTGCTAGAACGATAATATTATTCCGAAGAACCCTGAATTTCCTTTAATCCATCACTTTGATACTGGGTTAGGGAAAAGTTCAGGATTAATTAGAATGACTTCTAATAGCCCCATGCTTTTAACGCAAGAGACGCAAGAGACGCAAGGATGCAAAATTTCTCTTAAGAGATAGCGTCAAAACGCGTTTATTTCTTTTTCAATCCCTTTGCAAAACCCGTTGCATTTTGTTTCACGCAAAGTGATGAGGTTTTTAAAGCCATTAACGGGTTAATGGTGGATTTCGCAGCCCCTCTACCCACAACACGCTGGAATTAATTCTACGCTTTCTTACCCAATAGCATGTAATTCCTCTGGAATAACTTGGTGCAATGGTTCAAAAAGTGATAATGGCTTCGACTTGGCAAGATATTCTCGTAGGGCTTGGTTCATCATACTTTGGTAGCCAATGCCGACGTTATCCGCCCTTTCACGAAAGGCTTCAAGTATTTCATTATCAATATAAATTGTTAAGCGTGTTTTTCCGGTTTGTGGAATGACAGCACCACGCTCACCTTTGCTGAAATCATATTCTGCTTTCATAGTTTTGCCTCTCTTTACGGGTTACACGACGTGCAGAAATTAAAAAAACGAATATTATCAGCACGAAAAATCTACACGACAACCAAAACACGTCCTAAAGAATCTAAGCCAATTGAGAGATGGCGTTGTTCACCTTTGGCATCTTCATCTTCATATGAAATCGCATTGGGGTCAAACAACACCGTTTCTGCATCTGAGAAACTAATACCGTGCTTATTTCTGTTGGTTTTTGCCTTGTTGGGGTCCCATGTCACATTCATATAAACATTATCCTTGCTTTGCTGAAAATTTATAAAATATTTTTCACACTTCAACCCAAATTAACCCATTACTCCATAACATGAGCATTTCGTCTTTGTTCGATATCATCAAATAATGGGCCCCAAGTGGGATCATCTTTGAAAATACCAAACCCTTGCAATCCTTTTCCTAAATAACGTAGCTGACAATGGTCGTTCACTTCAAAAGTATTGCTATCTTCATCTACTTTGGAGAAATTTTCTCCATCTGTAGAGAACCAATCTCCATATTCACAAACCACTTTTTCTGAAGAGGTTTGTTTGTTTTTATCAATCAGTTCGGCTATTTTTGAAAATTCTTCAAATGTTATCATTTTATTTATGACTCTTTAAATGTATCAATCAGGGAAATGGTGGGTTTACGCGCAGCGAATACTCACCCTACGCTTTACGCTTATCAATGTAGGGTGGGTAGAGGGAAGTGATACTTCGTTGCGCGAAGCTAAACCCACCATTCATTCTACAGGGATTGTATGTATATAAAAAAGGATTTCAACCGGATAGCCCACGATCCAATCCTTTATTTATATACAATCCTTGTCGTTACCGATTTTTTTACGGATAATATACAGCGGCCGTTGCACGACTTCGGTATGGATATGTCCAATATACAGGGCGACTAAACCTAATCCGGAAAGTAGAATGCCTAGCAGAAAGGTGTTGAAAACGACGAAAAAGGCCAGCGGTGTAAAAACAGTCCATTCCAATAAGTGCGTGAAGAGCATATATGTTAAAAGGGAACCGGATGATAGGACAATAAAAACGCCTATATAACCGGTTATGCGTAATGGTAATAAGGAAAAACTGGTTAAACTGTTTATCGCTAAACGAAACAGTTTTATGAAAGAATATTGCTGTGTACCTGTGTTACGGGCCGGGGCTGAGAAGGTGAGATGGGTTTTATTAAAGCCCATCCAGTCAATCAGGCCTCTAAACATGCGCGTTCTTTCTGTAAACTGACATAAGAAGGATACAACGGTTTTATCTAATAGACGATAATCTGTATTATTGGGGATAACCTCTATATCTGAAAACCAGGCCATTAATGTGTAAAACAATTTGGAACCGATTCGTTTAAAGAGTGAATAATCGGCAACGTCTTTGCGAATGCCGGAGACTATTTCAAAGCCTTTTTGCCATTCAGCCAGTAATTGTGGTATCAATTCGGGGGGATGTTGTAAGTCGGCATCTATAAAAATAACGGCATCAACTTCCTCTCCGACTGATTGAACGCCGGCCGTTAGGGCGTTTTCTTTGCCAAAATTACGTGACAATAATAATCCTTTAACGTCTTGATGTTGTTCGCTTAATTCACTGATCACTTGCCACGAATTATCTTCACTGCCATCGTCAACAAAGATGATTTGCCAGTGATATTCAGGGAGTGTGGATAAGACTTGTTTGACTTCCTGATAAAAAACAGCTAATCCCTCTCCTTCATTGAAGACGGGCACAATTAAGGCTATGGTTTTTTGAATACGGTTCATTGTTGTTTAGTTTAGGAATATCCGAATATTTAATTCTATTTTTTCAACACAGAGAACACAGAGTACCACAGAGTATAAGCATAAGATGCATCAACTTCCTCTCCAACTGATTGAACGCTATTTTTTCAACACAGAGAACACAGAGTACCACAGAGTACCACAGAGTATAAGCATCAGATTTTTAAGCTTATGTCCAAGATAAATCTGGGACTCTGTTAATAATTCAGCACTTAATCCCTTGGCGGTAACAAACCAATATCGGCGTTATACTCGATACCACCGGGTTGTCCATCTGCCCCGAATGAGTACAGTGCAAAAGGCTGGCTTTTACTGCCGGGCACACTGTATTGGTAGGGGCGATTCCAAGGATCTAAGGGCACATCGCCATTCAAGTAAGGGCCTTTCCAAAAGGGTTTCGTTTGTTCATCACTGGGAGGGGCGTTAAGCAGTGCTAAACCTTCTTCATTAGTCGGATTACGGGCAATGTCCAAATACATGCCACCTATACCCCCTTGGAGCATTTTGATTTGAGTTTGAGCCGTTTTGACATTGGCTTTATCAACATTGCTTAAAAGTCTAGGGCCTACCAATCCAGCAAGTAAGCCGATAATCACTAAAACAACTAGCATTTCTAGGAGCGTAAAACCTTGGTGTTTATTGAATGAGTTTCGCATTTCAGTTATCAGTTATCAGTTATCAGTTATCAAATCTAGTCGGATGGGCAATGTGGTTGCTCACCAATCTTCAAATGAGCGGCCCTAAGTGTCTAAGCAAAAATAACTTGGACAAATTCCAAATAGAGTTCTCCAGATAAATTTGACGATTTGAAAAATCAGAGTTTGTGAAAAAATCTTTGGCAGAACAAAACTTTTCTGGACAACTATACCGAATTTAAAATTGGGTTTGTTTGGAATGAAAAAATGTTCAAGTTATTTTTTCTTGGACACTAATGGTTTCAACTCAGCATCGCGTAATCCTACTAAAACACTTTCCCCTGATGGGGTGACTTTGAGTTCGCCATAACGCGCATTTTCATAGTCTTTTGCATGGCCTTCTTGAAAGAAAAAGGATTCTGCACCCAGTCGAATTTCGCTACCTCGTTTGCGAAAGCGTAGCAGAAGGCTACCCGCTTCGAGTGCTGTATTTTCGTCATAAATCCGTTTGAATTGGGCAATCTGATCTTCATTTCGTTCTATGACTAAATAACCGTCTTGTTTGGCCTCATATAAGGCCTCTAAACGGGCAATCTTATAACGCAGTACCATATAATCCCCTTGTATCAAGGAGCGCGGATCAACTGGTGCGAGTTCTAAGAATATTGTCGTACCTTCTGTAAGCAGTTGTTCTTTCTGGTAAATTTCAAAATTAACGTAGGCAAGTACGACGACTGCTATAATGAATACGAATAGACTACGCATGATCACTCTCCTCTTTCTGACAGGGGAAATACCCGTTTAAACACAAAGCGCAAAACCAGCAAGCCTACCCCTGCACTCATTAATGTGATTGATTTCATTAATAAGTCGATATTCAGGTGGTAGTAGTAAGCGATAAAAAAGACGCTCAGGAAAACAATAGACAATCCCATCAAGACACGGTTGCCTCGCTGATATCCTAATAATAGCACAATAATCGCCGCTATGATGCCTGGGCTTTGATGCAGTAATAAACCAATCAAGATTGTGCCTACGAAAATGGCATAACTTTTTAAAGCGGTAATCGAAATACCGTTGTTACGCAGTAAATAATACTCAAGTGCGAGTAAAACCATCGTTAAGCCGATTGTAGAATACCACCATGTTAGTGGGGGAATGGACTGAAAATCAGGCAGGATGGATAAAATCAATACTGTCTGTAAAGCAATGACAAAACCGTATCCTAAAGGCTGATACAAGGTGGCCATCATTTTGTCTGTCAAGTGCTGAGATTCAGCTATCCAGTACCAAACCGCACCGCTTGCCAGCAAAACAATCAGAAGATGAATACCTTGGGGTATTTCAAAATCATAGAGTAGCACTAAGGCCGCCATTGTCGCGATTAAAACCGATAGAAAGCGCAGAATGTTATTCTGATAAACGCCAATGAGTATAATTTCCAGAAACCAAGTGGCTAATGCTGTCGTGGCGACATCATTTTTTTCACCAGCAATGCCCAAAATAAACAAGACTTGACCCGTTAAATTTAAGACTAAGGCTAATTGATTGAGAAACAAGCCCTTTTGGTTAAACTGATGCAAGAAAATGGTGCCGATAATTAATACTATCCCCAATAAAATGGCCGAAACCGGGGTATGGATGATTTCCAACAGCGCGATAAAAACCAGAAAGGGGATGACAGATAGCCAAGCGCCTATTGCTATCAAGGCGTTCACAAACCAAGGTGTGCTGCTTTCTTGGGAAGTGGTGCTTAACGTGTCGGCAATCGGTGCTTTTTGATCAGCTTGCAACAGATTGTGGGCAATCAGTTCGTCAAGCATATTCCGTATGGTGAGTTGTTCTGTCATGCTATGCCTCCTGCCATTTTTGATTGACTAATAGCAACCATTTTGTCGCTAAATACACTTGTCCTATAACCACAAGGGCTAATACCAACCAACTGATTTCCTCTCTCCCCAGTGGCAGTAATCTAGCAACTAAGGTGCTGACAACGATAAGTATGCCAAAAAGGCTTATCGCTAATAGCAATAAGTCATGTCTTTGAGAACGGTAATACCATAAACTGAAGGCCGTCATAGCCACATACAATACCACGGCTACCGCATACAAGGGATGGGTTTGCCAATGTGCAAAATCAATAATGGTAATCAGTGTCGGTATCATCAGAAAAGTCAAGGTTGCTGTGAAAAGCAGTATACCTAACCAGTGATTTTGTAGCCAAGCTACGCCTTGTCTGTAAGCAGACTCCCATGCAAGCAAGGCGACACCATTTAACAAAAACAGTAATAAAAACAAGTCGGTATGAGGATCAGAACCTGGCGGATTAATAATTTGTTCCCAGTATAAAATCAGGCTGAGATTGAGCAATACCAATAACAATAACCACAAAGGCGCAAAAGCGCCGAGCAATACCCACGGGGTAATCAAAATGGCCCAAGTGAGGAATAAACTAAAAACGTCAGCCCCCGTCTGGTAAACTTGACCATAAACGGCTAACAGTGCGCCAACCAAAACAGCGGCCGCCAGTAAAGCGGATTGACCCGACAATTGTTCAAGTCCTCGCAATGAGGCAAACAGGGCGAGACAAAGTACACCGGCTTGAAGTATCCCAAATTTCGTAAAAGGAATCATATTGGCCCAGTTATAAGCGAAGAAAAAAATGATTCCCGCGAGTGTCAAGGTTGAACCCAGTAATAACAATAAACTATCAATAAAGCGCCGCCAAGCGTGACGATCAGGAACGGTACCCATTTGTCGCAGAGCATATTCAAGGGCAGAAGGGGTGAGGTGATGTGTTCGTACTAAGAAACAAAAGTGGTCAGAAGTGGAGGGTGTATCTAATGGATCGGGTGGCATAATCAATATTCCTCAATCAAATTAAAAAGGTAGGCCGTCATCAGAACCCTTATAATGGTGGTTGTATTTTAATCTCGCCATCATTTCATGAAATGACATTGTCGCAGGGCGTTGCATTTCTAACATGGCTTTTAAAGTTCTACCCGACGGATATTGTTGATCACCTATATATTGGTAATATTCGTCTAAACAGTTATAATCTAACAATTCTTTTTCTATCAAGCTATTAAGATATGGGATCACACGTCTATACCAAATTATAATATCAAATTCAACGTGTTGACCAGAAAGATCACCATCGCCCAACAACTCCCCAACATCATAAGCTTCTGTGCCATGATATTGCCCAAACTTATGGCCTAATACTGTTAAAGAGTGATGACAAAAGCCATAGTGATCAAATTCACGCTCCATGAGATGAGCAGCATACAACAATTCATCAATGTAAGATGTGGGAATTTTAAACAATTTAGCCAATTCAAGATGTGAAAGTAGTTTACCCATATTTATTATCCTTTACTATTGAAAAAGGAATTCAGGAGTTCAGGAGTTCAGAATTTATAAGCGTTTAGGAGTTTAGGAGTTCAAAATAAATATAGACATTATACCAATTTGTTAAGTGCTTGATTTTATTAATTTTTACGATGAAGCCTTTTTTGTAAATCTAATGAATTGTATTAAATCGGATTAAATCGGTATAAACTCTTAAATAATAATGGATTTTTCATTTCTAAGCGATTTTTATCGTTAACAATCAACCAGAGGGGCGCATTTCTAAAAAAAGAGATAAATCTTGAAGGCCCTGTTTTCAAACCAAATTGATTTTGCGCCGGTTTTCAAACCAAATTGATTTTGCGCCGGTTTTCAAACCAAATTGATTTTGCTTTAGCTTTTCAAACCAAATTGATTTTGCTTTTCAAACCAAATTGATTTTGCTTAAGCTTGGAGTGCAAAATTTATTTTGCTTAAGCTTGGAGTGCAAAATTTATTTTGTTTTAGCTTGGAGTGCAAAATTTATTTTGCTTAAGCTTGGAGTGCAAAATTTATTTTGCTTAAGCTTGGAGTGCAAAATTTATTTTGTTTTAGCTTGGAGTGCAAAATTTATTTTGCGAGGCACAAAAAAAAATTGCCCCTACCATCAAATTTGACAATTGATAAAAAACATCATGTCTACAAAAACATTATATGACAAATTATGGGATGCCCATACTGTGCGCGTTGATGATAACGGTGCAATGTTGCTTTATATTGATCGGCATTTGATTCACGAAGTGACATCACCCCAAGCCTTTGAAGGATTGCGTTTAGCCAATCGCAAACCCAGGCGCATCTCTGCCAATCTTGCCGTGCCCGATCATAATGTACCCACCACAGCCCGTGACGGCGGCGTGGCGACGATTACTGATCCCACATCACGCTTACAAGTTGAAACCTTGGATAACAATTGTCGTGCGTATGGTATCACGGAATTTACCATGAATGATCCTCGCCAAGGTATAGTGCATGTGATAGGGCCTGAACAAGGCGCAACATTACCAGGGATGACTATCGTTTGCGGCGATTCGCATACCTCCACACATGGCGCTATCGGTGCCTTAGCCTTTGGCATTGGCACCTCCGAAGTTGAGCATGTTTTAGCCACACAATGCTTAGTGCAAAAGAAATCCAAAAATATGCTCATTAATATTAATGGCATCGTGAGCCCCAACATCACAGCCAAAGATATCATCTTATATATTATAGGCAAAATTGGAACGGCCGGTGGCACCGGCTATGCGATTGAATTTGGTGGGAGTGCCATTCAAGCGTTATCAGTGGAAGGCAGAATGACGGTGTGCAACATGGCAATTGAAGCCGGCGCACGGGCGGGAATGGTTGCGGTTGATGACAAAACCATTGACTATATGCGTGGAAAACCTTACGCGCCACAAGGCGAATTATGGCAACAAGCCGAAACCGCATGGCGCGAATTACACAGTGATCTCGATGCCCAATTTGATCAGGTTATTGAGATAGACGCGACTACCCTTAAACCGCAAATCACATGGGGCACTTCACCAGAAATGGTAACCCCAATTGACAGCGCCGTACCCAATCCGGCCGACGTAGAAGATGAGGTTAAAGCGGAAAGTATGCGTCGCGCATTAATCTATATGGATTTAAAGGCCGGTATGCCCATCACCGATATCAGCTTAGATAAAATCTTCATCGGTTCCTGCACCAACTCGCGGATTGAAGACTTACGCGCCGCCGCTGAAAGGGTTAAAGGCCAAAAAATCGCCTCCAATATCAAACAAGCCTTAGTGGTACCTGGTTCAGGCCTCATCAAAACACAAGCAGAACAAGAAGGCCTCGATCAAATCTTCAGCCAAGCCGGTTTTGAATGGCGTAACCCAGGCTGCTCAATGTGTTTAGCCATGAATGCGGATCGTTTAGAACCGGGCGAACGGTGTGCCTCCACCTCTAACCGCAATTTTGAAGGGCGGCAAGGGCAAGGTAGCCGCACACATTTAGTCAGTCCCACGATGGCGGCTGCCGCCGCCATAGCGGGGCATTTTGTTGAGATTTAGGTAATCATCATGCAATGTGGGGATATGATAGAACGCTGATATGTCACATTTAGCTTCGATAAATGTGACATACTGATTATCATGATCTGCGCTGATTTTTATTTTTTAATCAGTGTTAATCATGATTATCAGTCAAATCAGCGTTCTATCTATTATACCTAAGATATTGTTCTCAAATTAAAGTTGTAACGTAGACCTAAAACGCCAACCCACAATGACTATCGAAACCGACCGTTTAATAAGCGCCGCTGGCAATACTGAAGAACGCGTGATTGACAAAGCATTGCGTCCACGTCGTTTAGCCGATTATGCCGGCCAACCGCGCACCCGTGAACAAATGGAGATTTTTATTCCCGCCGCCAAATCACGAAGCGAAGCGCTAGATCATGTCTTAATTTTTGGGCCACCCGGCCTTGGAAAAACAACCCTAGCACACATTATCGCCAACGAAATGGAAGCCAATCTTCGACAAACCTCCGGCCCCGTTTTAGAACGCGCAGGCGATTTAGCCGCCTTATTAACCAATTTAGAAGCCCGTGATGTCTTATTTATTGATGAAATCCACAGATTAAGCCCCGTAGTCGAAGAAATACTCTACCCCGCGATGGAAGATTTTCAATTAGACATCATGATAGGTGAAGGCCCCGCAGCCCGTTCCATTAAACTCGATTTACAACCCTTTACCCTAGTCGGCGCAACCACCCGTGCCGGTTTACTCACCTCCCCCCTACGTGATCGTTTTGGGATTACGCAACGCTTAGAGTTTTATAATAGTCAAGATTTAGCCGCCATCATCACCCGTTCAGCCCACATTTTAAACGTCCCCCTTGATACCGAAGGCGCGATGGAATTAGCCCGTCGTTCCCGAGGCACACCACGTATTGCCAACCGTTTACTGCGACGAGTACGTGATTATGCCCAAGTTCGTGCAGACGGACACATTAACCAAAGCATCGCACAAAAAGCCTTAGACTTGCTCAACGTCGATACTTACGGTTTAGACTTAATGGATCGGAAATTACTGTTAGCCATCATGGAAAAATTTGAAGGCGGGCCCGTCGGCATCGAAAATTTAGCCGCCGTGATCAGTGAAGAACGGGGCACAATAGAAGACGTGATCGAACCCTTTTTACTACAACAAGGATTTCTGAAACGTACCGCAAGAGGGCGCGTCGTCACCCATTTAGCCTGGCAACATTTCGGATTAACCCCAAAAACATCAAAGGATTTATTTGATAATGAATGACTTTATTTGGCCCATTCGCGTTTACTACGACGACACCGATGCCGGTGGCATTGTTCATCATGCCAATTACGTCAAATTTCTCGAACGTACCCGTATTGAATGGTTGCGACAACACGGCATTGAGCTCACGCAGCTCAAACAACAATACCATCTCATCTTTGTCATACGACAACTCACCATAAACTACTTAAAACCCGCATTCCTTGATGACATAGTTCATATCACCGTCAATCTGAGCAAACTCGGAAAAGCCAGTATGACAATCACGCAACAAGTCTCACGCAACAAAGAGATTTTGTGTACAGCAACGGTTAAAATCGCACTTGTTAATAGTATCAATAAGCGCCCTCAAGCTATTCCGCCTGAACTGTTAAAAATACTCACAAATCCTTCCTAGTAGAGACGCACAGCAGTGCGTCTCTACAATTTGAAGAGCATTTTTTTAACGCAAAAGACGCAAAAGACGCAAGAGACGCAAGAATAGATAAAAATTTCGTTTTCTTTTGAAAAAAAAGCGTCTTTAGCATCTTTAGCGTCTTTAGCGTTTATTTCTTTTTTAATCGCCTCCATTTGTCTTGGAAGTCTATATCAAAATGATGAACCATTCTTATATACGAATCCTTGTCGTTATGGTTCAATTCCTAATGCCCGCATTTTGTCGGCTAATCGTTGTGCGCGTTGTTCGGCCCTTTGTCTTGCCAGTGCTTCCGCTTGATAGGCCTGTTGTACCCCAAATAGTTGTTGTTTTGCCTCAAAGGCTTGCTGTTGTACCTCAAATAGTTGTTGTTTTGCCTCACGATACCCTGGCAAAACAAAGTTTTGATAAACAGGATCATTAATCATGTCATCTGGAGAAGGCCTACTCAATAGATCGGTAATCCGAAACTGAAAACCGGGTAACTCCTTCGATTTGATAATCCCCTCTTTTGTCGGCTTGATAGGTAGATAAATACCCCGTGCCTTACTCAAACGGTAAAAGTTCAGACGTTCAGGATGACTATCTAAAATATAATACTCCTGCACGCCACCTTGAGCATATTCTTGTTTTTTGATGATAGTGTCTCGTTCCATGATTTGAGTTGTTGAATCAGACAAGGCTTCGACACACAGATCAAAAGTACCGTGGTAACTTTTATCATGAGGTAAAAGCGGTATCGGATTGTCATTTTTAACAACCCCTAAATCGGGACGGCGAATTTCAATCGAATTGGGTAACACTAAACGAAATCCCATTTCTAACAAAACGGATTGTGCAATCATATGGGTTCTCAAATAATGTTCTAATAGTTCCAAAAACCATTTGTACAGGGTAATGGTTAAGACATCAGACACTGCTTTTTCCTCCAAATAGCCGTTATGCCATTCATAAATCACACCTGGCAACTGATAATATTTTTCCCAATATTCTGCTTCAGTTACCCGTTTTGGACTCACCAAATGGCTATAACTGCTATCTGATTGGGGGTCATTAAAATCTAAGGCATATAATGTGGTCATTATAGTCCCTCCTTAAAGAAAATTTTACGAGGTTTATTTTAACATGGTAGGCAACGACGTTACCCACCTTACAAACAATTATAAAATCATCATGAACAAAACCCAACAAACACTGATTGACTCATACTTGGGAGATCAAACCAAACTCTACCAAGACTGGTACCAAACATTTTACGCGCCCGACAGTGACACCGATACAGTGGCTTTTGCGCCGTCTTTTTCACTTGACACGTTTAAAAAACGTTTTAACCAATGGTTTGAAAAACGGCGAGAATTGTTGCAACACAAAATTTGTCAAGAATGGGAATATCCTCAAAAAAAGAGCGTATTTGAAAACAAACAAGCGATGATTATCGCCATATCAGTTGACTGTTTAGCTGTTGTGCTATCATTACCAACGACGAATGTCATTACAGTCGGCACGATATTAGTCGTTGATGGGTATTTGGATAAACTCTGCCCTGAGGCTTAAAATCAGATATCGGGCCAATACCATATTGTTAAGAAATTTGGGTAACCACAAGGGGGTAACCACAAGGGGGTAACCACAAGGGATTACCCCTACAAACCAATGTTTTATGTAGGGGCAATCCCTTGTGGTTGCCCTTTTCTGGCTCACCGCCCGCTTGCCCACCTTGCCCACCATTTATCTTGAAAATTGATAGAAACAATGCCCATAACAACCGAACAACTCAAAAAAAACATTCACCGTGAATTAACTGATGCCAGCGTCAAGATTTTTGAAAAAGTCGGTCAAAATTATGAATTTCGTGGCACCGGTTTTTTTATCACCCCCAATGGTTATTTATTAACCGCCTATCACTGTGTTGGCGAGTCTCCAGACGATATTGTTGTCCAAACCCATTTTGACGGCAAATATCCAGCCATGCTTGATCAACGAAAATCGTTGCGATCCTCCGAATACGATATCGCCGTACTCAAAATTGATTATAAGCCTAATCATTATCTCCCATTAGGATTCGTTGGCGATAAACATAAAGGTGAACAACTGGTGACAACCGGTTATCCCGCAGGTGACATTGCAGACAACCAAGAAATTGGCATTTACTTTGGCACCATTTCAAGATTTCGTGGCAATCAAATTGAAATGGATGGGGCAGCAAAAGGACAAGGACATAGTGGGGGGTTGGTTTATCACTATAAAACGCACCGTGTTGTTGGACTGGTTGTTGCTGGTTTCAAACCAGAAAAAATGCTGAATGCCGGTTTAGCGGCTCGTTTTCAGGCCTTATTTAAAAAGTGGCGCGAACTTGAACAGATTAATCAAGCTGTCGCCAAAAGATGGATAAAACAGATCAAAGAAGAGGGTGACGAAGAGGCTATGGAAAATACAATACAAATCGAACCCTGTGGAGGCGCTATGCCATTAGATTCCAAATTTTATCTTGAACGGCAAGTTGATCAAGAGTTTCAAACTGCCATTCAACGCCGTGATAGCATCGTGTTGCTCAAAGGGCCTCGGCAAGTGGGCAAAACCTCGTTATTGGCTAGGGGTTTACAACAAGCGCGTGAAGCGGGAGTCATTGTCTTGTTGACGGATTTCCAAAAATTGAGTGAGGCCCAATTGCACGGTTTGGACACCTTTTTTATTGCCCTTGGGGAAATGTTAGCGGATCAAGTCAACTCGGATGTTTACCCGGAAGATTTCAAAAAATGGCGGCCCAATCGTGCGCCTAATATGAATTTTGATTTGTATTTTAAAAGTGAAATCTTAGGCAAAACCAATAAACCCATATTGTGGGGAATAGATGAAGCTGATCGTTTGTTTTTATGTGACTTTAGTAGTGAAGTGTTTGCCTTATTTCGGACGTGGCATAATGAACGCGCCTTAAATCCGGCCACACCTTGTTCACAACTGACTTTAGCCATTGCTTATGCGACAGAAACCTACTTATTGATCAAAGATCAAAATCAATCGCCTTTCAATGTCGGCACCAAGTTGTTTTTAGAAGATTTCACGCCACAACAGCTCGCTCAATTGAATCAACGTTATGGCTCGCCACTCAAAAACACGAAAGAAATCAAACAGTTTCATCAATTCGTAGGCGGGCAACCGTATTTAGTGCGTTGTGGTTTAAATGATTTAGTCAGCCATAAGATGAGCTTAGACGCTTTTATGAGCACAGCAACTCGTGACAATGGCACTTATGGCGATCATTTGCGTCGAATTGTGATCTTACTGAACAGTGAAGAGGCATTATTACACACGATGCAAAAGGTATTGCAAGGGCAATCTTGCCCAGATTATGACTCATTTTATCGTCTCCGAAGTGCCGGGATTTTGCGAGGGGAGTCAAAGGATAAGGTGAGTTTGCGGTGTCAAATTTATGAACATTATTTGAAAAAGCATTTGTTGTAATTTGCTCTTATCCACCAACTTGATTTAAAGGTGAACGAATGCCATTTTATTTATTAGAAACAATCCATGAACTCGCCCAAGATGAAAACAATATCATCCTATTAGGACGAAAAGTGGAAATTGATGTAGCTAACCTTGGCTATTTTAAGGCTGATGTGGCGGCTTGTATCAAAAATCTATGGCCGTCAGATTTCCATAAAACTATCCACTATGAAGATAGCAAATTAACTTTTGACGTTTATAACGGTAAATGTCTTTCTCCTTCAGGGGAATACGAGGAAGTTTATATCAAGTTGAAACTGGGTTGTAAAGGTGAAATTTGTGTTGAAATCGCCTCCTTTCATCTTTGATAGTGGAAAATTGAATGAGGTAATTTGTGATGACTCCAGAGAAAATGCTATGCCCTGTATGTGAAAGGGGGGAAATCATTTTTAAAAAGGGCCCCTCGTCTTACTGCTATAAAGGGCATGATTTTACGTTAGAAGACATTGAATATTGTGAATGTCCAGCTTGTCGCTATGAAATCATCCTACCTGAACAGAGTAAACGCAATGAAGCCCGCATCCGTGATGAACATAGAAAAATAGACGGACTTCTCACCCGTGCTGAAATCACCCAATTGAGAGAACGCTTAAAAATGACTCAAAACCAAGCGGCGCAAATATTTGGTGAACGTGTCAATGCGTTTTCAAAATACGAAAGCGGAGAAGCCACTCAAAATCAGGCAATGGATAAACTGATGAAACTGGCTTTGAATGTGCCTCAGTGTTTTGAAGAACTGCGTCAAATGGCGAATGTTCAAGTTAGTGTTTAGTGCAAGTCTCTTAGTACAACGGATTAACGGTATAAACGGATTTATTAAGGTTGATTGAATCTTGAAATTATACATACTCTGTTAATTCTAAATAATTCTAATATTTTGAATGACTCCCATTATAAATCCGTTTATACCGTTAATCCGTTGTACTAAACTGAAACAACAATGATGAAAGCATTTTTTCTAATGCTGATAACTAATAATGGGTAACTGAAATATGAATATGGTTGAAAGAATTAATGAGGTGTGTTTTGGTAAACCACGTATTCGCAATACGCGGATACCGGTATGGTTGTTAGTGTCTTTTCGCAATCAGGGCGCATCGAACCAAGAATTATTACGCAACTATCCGAGTCTCACCCTAAACGATTTGCGGGCAGCGTGGGATTATTACACCAACCATAAAGACGAAATTGACCAAGAAATTGCCTATCAACACAGTGTTTTTAGAGGATTTTGATATGACAAATTTTTACACCACCGGCGGCACTCTACCACCCAACGCCCCCTCTTACATACCACGCCAAGCCGATAACGATTTATACCATGCCCTTAAACAGGGCGAATTTTGCTATATCCTGAACAGTCGGCAAATGGGGAAAAGTTCTTTGACGATACGGGTAGCGAATCGTTTACGCGATGATGGAATAATCGTTGTTGTGTTTGAACTGTCGAGCCTTGGTACCCAATTAACAATTGAACAATGGTACGATGGCTTAATGCTTAAAATCGGTCAACAACTGAATTTATCAGATGAATTAGACGATTTTTGGTATGACAATGACAATTTAGGCTTTGCCCAACGCTTAGAACAAGCCTTTCGCCGTGTGGTTTTGGGCCATTATCAGCAACCTGTGGTGATTTGCTTTGACGAAATTGATAGCGTTCGCAGTTTACCGTTTGCCACTGATGATTTTTTTGCGACGATTCGGTGTTGCTATAACGAGCGGGCCCAAAATCCCGATTTACAACGTTTAACGTTTTGTTTAGTCGGCACGGCTAGGCCAACGGATTTAATGACAGACGCTCAGGCAACGCCTTTTGATATTGGGCAAGCGATTGAATTAACAGGATTTACTTTTGAAGAGGCGAGGCCGTTAGCACAGGGTTTACAGGGTAAAGCGGATAATCCAGAAGCGGTGTTAGGGGCGATTTTAGAATGGACGGGCGGCCAGCCGTTTTTAACCCAAAAAGTCTGTGATTTATTTTGGCGGCATACTGATACACCCCTAGCCAGTGGACAAGAAACGGCTTATGTAGAGCAAGTGATCCAAACCCATATTATTGAGCATTGGGAATCTAAAGACGATCCGCCGCATTTAACCACCATCCGTAATCGGTTGATTGAACGGGATAATCGCCAATACACTTGGCAATTGTTGGGGTTATGTCGCTACATTTTGGCCCTGTCGCAACCAGAAGAAATGCGCGAAGCGCATGAAATGGAATT
>Ga0233403_10000476_pt1 | contig 18735 bp, 10 predicted proteins | sample Na_oxic_1_MG_FD_179866 | JGI IMG/M metagenome (GOLD analysis project Ga0233403, IMG submission 179866) | Seawater microbial communities from Saanich Inlet, British Columbia, Canada - Na_oxic_1_MG | ecosystem: Environmental > Aquatic > Marine > Inlet | place: Canada: British Columbia | collected...
ACATTATACTCCAGCAATGAAAATGGGTTTAACTAAAACTGCATTAACCTGGCGAGATTTGTTGACCGCACCTATTCCTATAACTCATTGATTTTTAATACCCGCATTGGTTTGTAGGGACTACCATCATTTCGAGCATTTTAGATTTCTAAGGCGATTTCCAGAAATAAATATACCGAAAATCACTGTCTGAGCGGTATCATCTTTTCTAGAAATCACCTAAGTAAAGCTCAAAATGATAAGCTTCATTATTCCAACGTCTTTCAAACAAACATACCATGAAACGAAAACCACTATTTTTTTGGATTGCTGGCAGTTTAAATCGGCAATTTACTCTAGCTATTGCTACAATTTTGATTATTGCTTCTATCTTATGTCTCATATTATTTATTGGTGTTTACAATGAACAGTTAACTCAGGAACGTAAAACCGCCTCGACAGCAGTCAATCGGCTATTACAAACCTCTTTGGAAAATGCCATGCTGAAACAAGACCTTGATGGACTACGGGAAATCGTACAAAAATTGGGACAACAACCTGATATACGCCAAGTGATGATCAGTAATCCGGAGCAAGAAATCCGTTTTTCCTCCGATCCTACGCTGTTAGGTAGTCAAATCAGTTGGCCCGATGGCATACTACCCACTCATCCATTAACGCTATTTAGTGTCAATAATCGGGGTGAAGAGGTACTACGCAGTATCAATCCAGTACATAATAAGCAACCCTGTACCCGTTGTCATGGTCCCATTGCAGCACATCCGATCAACGGCGTATTATTTGTGGATTATGATGCTGATCCGATACGAGAAAAAGCTCGCTATAACACGTTGCTATTTATCGGTACCGGCGTATTTATTATTAGTCTATCGCTACTGATTCTTTGGTGGTTTATACGCCATTTTGTCTTGATACCAGTACAACATCTCGTTAATGCGAGTCAGGCACTAGGACAAGGTGATTTCAATGTACGGGTACCAGAAGGAGAGCAGAATGAACTAGGTCTGTTGGCCCAGAGATTTAACGAAATGGCGACTAATTTACAAGAAAGTATGCGTAATATTAGTGAAAAAGAGAAGTTTCTCCAAGCATTGATTGATGCAATACCAGACGGTTTACGAGTGATTGATCAAGATTATCGGGTCATTAAAACCAATAAGGCTTTTTGCCAGCAAATCGGATTAAATCAAGAGACCATTTTAGAGCAAACTTGTTATTCATCAGGTTATGCGAGAACAGCCGCTTGTCCACCAACATTGATAACTTGTCCATTGGAAGAAATTAAGAAAACCGATCAACCGGTCAAAGCTATTACCCAACATGTTCGCGCTGATGGCCGTCGAGTGGATGTGGAAGTATTTGCAGCACCAATGGAAGTAGAAATTGATGGTCAACGAGCCAAATTGATCGTTGAATCGGTACGTGATTTGGATAAAACCATTAAATTTTCTCATGAACAGAAATTAGCTACGATTGGTCAAGTGGCTTCTGGCATGGCCCATGAAGTTTATAATCCACTCACCTCGGTACGATTAGCTTTGCAAAGTACGCTCAAATTTCTAGACTCTGGAAATACTGATCTCACTGAGATCGGTGAATATCTCAAATTGGTGGATGGTGAAATTGATAAATGTGTTAATGTGACTCAACGGCTATTGAAACTCGGTAGACCGGGCAGTGATAAAAAACAATTGGTTGTTATTAACCAAGCGATTAGTGAAACGTTAGCGTTGTTAGGATTTGAGAGCAAAGAACATCATATTGAAGTGAATTTGGCATTGGACCCGGAAGAATTGCGTGTGTTAGCACGGGAAAATGATATTCGTATGATTGTGTTGAATTTGGCACAAAATGCTTTTCATGCGATGCCAGAAGGCGGAACACTCAATATTCAAAGCTGGCGTTCTTCTGGACAAATTTATATGGTATTTAAAGACACGGGACGTGGCATTGAACCAAAATATTTGCCGTACATTTTTGATCCATTTTTTAGTCGTCGGGCCGATAAACAAGAAGGGACTGGACTGGGTTTAAGCATTTGTAAAACGTTAGTCACCCATTATGGTGGACGTATTGAGGTCAGTAGCGATTGGGGACATGGTTGTCGATTTACGGTGATTTTGCCTGATGAAGCCTCTGTCATGTCGGTTAAGGAGAGATAAATGACTGGTATACAAACAATTTTAAGCGTTGAAGATGATAAGTTTCTCAATAAAATGTTAGTGGATAGCCTTAATAGAATGGGTTATCAAGCACATGGTGTGACCACATTAGAACAAGCACAAGAATTTCTATTAAAACATGAACCATCACTAGTTATTTTGGACTCAAAATTACCAGATGGAGAGGGAATGGAATTACTTCCTCAATTAAATGAAATTTGTCCGACCATCTTATTAACCGCTTATGGTTCCGTCAAAAATGCGGTAGAGGCTATGAAAGGCGGCTGTGCTGAATATCTGGTCAAACCGATTGATCTGGATGAACTTGAAATGGTTGTGCAGCGAGTGCTTGAAAATGCGGCATTACGTCAGGATTATCAATTCTGTAAGCGCCAAATGAATCGCAATCTGGAACGTAATAAAATTATGGTTGGGCAAAGCCCGGTATTACAAGATGTTCATAAATTGATTCAAGCAGTTGCTCCCACCGACATGAGTGTATTAATTAATGGGGAAAGTGGGACCGGTAAGGAATTAATTGCCAGAGAGTTGCATGAATCTAGTGAACGATCCCATCGAAACTTTGTGGCATTGGATTGTTGCACGTTGCAGGAAAAATTATTTGAATCAGAGTTATTTGGGCATGAACGAGGGTCTTTTACTGGGGCTGACCGGCAAAAAAAGGGATTGATTGAAGGTGCTGAAGGTGGCACGTTGTTTTTAGATGAAATTGGAGAAATCGAAGCATCTATTCAAGCCAAATTGCTACGCGTTTTAGAAACGGGCAAATTTCGCCGCTTAGGTGGTACTAAAGATTTGACGGCTGATGTACGGATTTTAGCGGCGACTAACCGAGACTTAGAACAAATGAGTCGTACTGGTGAATTTCGGCTTGATCTCTATTACCGGCTCAGTGCTTTTGTCATCAAGGTATCACCGTTACGCAAGCGTCGTGAAGATATACCGAGTTTGGTTCAACATTTTCTTGAAAATCATAGTTTTTCTAGGCGCATAAATAAAACCGTGACTGAAACTGCCAATAAAGCACTGCTTGCTTATGATTGGCCGGGTAATATTCGGGAATTAAAAAATGTCGTGGAACGGGCCATCATTCTTTCTGGTAACAAAAAATCTATCTATCCTGAACATCTCACTTTTAGTAGTACACCCGGCAGTAGCTCTATTGGTGTACAGTTAAACTATGATCATGAACCGACGTTGGAAGAAATAGAGAAAAGTTATTTTCAAATGTTATTTGAAAAATATTCTGGACATCGGACCAAAATTGCCGGCATATTAGGCATCAGTGAACGTCATATTTATCGCTTAGTAAAAAAATATCATTAATAAATAATCACTTAAAATTACCTTACGCAACCAGCATCAAAATGATAGTCAAGTCGTATCATTGAGCGTTACTTCGTTCCACTCAATGACAAGGATTTTCAGTTTTGAAGAAATGATGTGCGTAAGGTAGGTAGGTAAGTAATTAAAGAGGCTAATCTCATGAAACAAGTGGCTCCATTACGTTACGATGTCATTTTTAAAAAAGCTTTTTCTGTACCAGACATTTTTACTGCTTTTGTTCGTGATTTTGTCGGTATTGAACTTGATATTGATATTGTTGAAAAAGATAAAGCTTATGCTCAACCAATTGGTCGTGTGGCGACTAAGTTTGATCTGTATGCTGAAGATAAGAAAAACCGAACGATTGTTGATATCCAGCACGAGCGTTATCCTGATCATTATCATCGTTTTTTGCATTATCACTGTGCCGCCTTATTAGAACAGGTGGCGAATTCAAAAAACTATCGTCCTCACCTTTCCGTTTTTACGCTCGTAGTATTAACTTCCGGGGATAAATATAAAAAAGATATCTCCATCATTGATTTTGATCCGAAAGATTTGGAAGGTAAATCTCTCGGCGAAATTAAGCATAAAGTGATCTATATTTGTCCCAAATATCTGAATAAAAAAATCACCCCTCTCCAATGCCATGAATGGATGGAAGCGATAGAAGATAGTTTGGATGAACAAGTGGAGGAATCGGATTACACACGCCCAGAAATTCAACGCATTTTTGATCTGATTGAGAAAGATCAAATCACGCCGGATGAACGAGCGCGGATGTTTGAGGAGTATAGCCAGGAAGAAGTGAAACAGGATGTGTTTCAAGAGGGCAAGGAGCAAGGCTTAAAAAAAGGCAAGGCGGAAGGTAATAAAGAAACAGCCGAAACTGTGGCCATCAATCTGTTATCTCTTGGTACTTTGACCAAAGAACAGATAGCACAAGCTACTGGTTTAACTTTGGAACGGGTAAAGATACTTGCAGTTTCTGGTTGATGATTCGCTCGTTAAGTACAACGAATTTGCGAACACAACGACTGGAAACTTCGCTAATTTTAAACCAGAAGCCGATTCGTTGTGGTTATTCGTTGTACTTTTTTCAGATGGTGCGTGGGATGCAGCCTACGCTTATTTATCTTACGTTTGCTGTTTTTGAAAGGAGAATCTTAATTTGAAACTTGCTGACATTGTTGATAATGTTGTCATTAACTCACGTAAGCTAACACATTATGCTTTAGACCCTAACTCGCCAAAGGGCAAGCATAAAGCGGTTTTGTTTGAAAAATTATTGGGTTTTACTCAGAAAAATTATACTCATTTGCTTCACCAACTTAAAACGAAGTCTTTATCAGCCGAAACAACTGCTCACAACGAGGATCAATATGGAAAACGCTACACGGTGGACCTATTGATTGAAGGTATGGAAGGACAACAAGAAATAGTCAGAACTGGTTGGCTGGTACAAACTGATGTGAGAGAAGCACATTTAGTCACGCTATATGTTATAAAAAAGAGGGAAATAAAATGCCAGAAATAGGTGATGTTGTTGAAATGATAGTTGATTGGCCAGAACGAAATTTACGTGTTGGTGTTCAAGGTACCATTGTTCATTGTCATAGTAAGAATGATTATGAAGTGGAATTTACCAATGAAAATGGAGAAACACTTGATTTTTTAGCTTTAAGCGATGAACAATTTGTGGTGGTATGGCAGGTAAAAACGCAAGAATGGGTAACCCTTTCGGAACAAACCGCCGCGATTGTCAAGCATTTACCTGAGAATACCGCCAGAGAAGTCTTAGATTTTGCACGATTCTTATCTTTAAAACATCATTTAACCAACCAAAACATGCTTCCTCAAATCGCAGGGTAGTTATTTTTGATTTCAATCAAAATTTGCTTGTTATAGCGTTTTTGCGTTTAACGCGTTACAGAGTTATAGCGTTTTTTATTTAATTATAAATAACTTAAATATTACTAATTGTACTTTATTTAATCGGGAATTGCTATAAGTACCACGAATTTGCGAACACAACGACTGGAAACTTTGCTAATTTTAAACCAGAAGCCGATTCGTTGTGGTTTTTCGGCACAGGGGTCGTTCAATGGGATTGGTTCTAGGAGATTAAGGAAAGTGGATTTTTTAAACAGGAACCATTCAATAAAATGTTTGGTATTTATTGGCTTTTTTGTCAAGATAACCCGTTATTAAATTCCCTTTACCCATTATTCATAGAAGCAATCCCATTGAACGACCCCAGTGCCCTAAACCATCTTTTGAGCCAAATCCGAATAATAATTTTAGGACGGTTCCATAAACGAGTCTTTGACCTGTATCCGGACTTTCAGTCTTTAATTTTAACATTCATTTTTAATACCTGCATGGCTTCGTAGGGACTCTTCAAAAATCGACAATCTTTTGAGTTCTTTTTCAGTCTTTCTGTTTGAGAACAAGAAATAAGCCACTTTCTAATCAATGATACGCTTCCCATTCAAACCATCAAGGACTTCTAACAAACGCCACTTACGCGCATGAGTTACTCGCAAATCTTTAAGATAAGCCTCCCATTCTGTTTTTCTGTCCTGTTTTTGCAGCAAAGTTTGCATCTTTTGCAAATAAGGCGCTGCTTGTTGATAAGCTTTTACCGTTGTATTGGCAATCAAACTTTCGGCACTACTTTTCCAAATTTCAACCGCGGTATCTGGATAAGTATCAGCGACAGCATCGGCAACCTGGTGATCAAAATGACTACCACCACCAAATCTGGAAAGTTTCGTGCTTGGTGGCTGATACCAACGCATAACTTCATCGGGTTGTTTTTCTGTGATAGCAATTTCAATTAAAGTATTTCTTTCTGGGAATTGTGTAGGAAAGTGTTTTTTAGGTAATGGTACCTCTGGTTTTGGTAAGGGCCATATCACATTTTTAGTCGTTTTAGCGGTTTTAGTCGCTTTAGCAATTTTAGGGGGTTTAGCCGTGAATGGAGATTGTCCGGTTTCCAAATACTGTAAAGCAGCAGTCCGAATAGCTGGCAATACTTTGGCCTGTTTAGCCGCTTTTTCCAAAGTAAGGAAAGTGTGCAATGAAGGACGATTAAAAAAATTATCCGCTTCTAAGGCAGCCACTTGAGGCCAATTTTGGGCTTCTTTTTGGAGTTCCAGAAAAACATCTCGAAGCTTATCAGCAATATTTTGATGTTCTTTATGAGTGGTTGCAATGCCCTTGTGTATCCATTCGATGGCTTCTTCAGTACGCCCTTCTTTTCTAAGATGCTCTATCAGGCGCGTATAACCTTGGCTACTCTGCTCAACCTGGCTTTCGCACAATGGAATGATTTCCGATTTCCGCTCCGATTTTTCTAATGCCTGGATAATTAAATTAATAGTCCCATCATACTGATATCTAAATGGAAAATTATCTTTTCCGTTATTTAAGATCAGTGGTTTTAAGCCTTTCATCAAAATATCGGCAACGTCACTCCAATTATTCTTGGAAAACTCTTGTTTCCAGAATACATGAGAACCAGAACAGAGATCATAATCACTCTCTGATTCCATATCTATTACCCAAAGCATTTGTTCAACAACAGACAGGGAGGATTGTGAAACCGCTTTAAAAATTACTGTCATGCAATCTGCGATATCATCAATAGATTCACCTTCTTGCTCCATTTCTACTCGATGCTTACCGGCTGATAAGATTTCTGTCCCTAAGCTGATCACTTTATCAGCATATCCTTGCGCTAACAAATCTTCTAAACGTTGTTGCATTTGGGATAAATCAATATTGTCATCGTTATTGTAACCACTATAATCATCCCAATCATCATCATAGTCGTCAACATCCTCTAACTCAGAAATGTCTTTTTTTATTAAATCCACGATGTTTCCTACGTTACCGCTAGCAAGATTATGTCTATCTTGTAAGGTCTTGCGAACTTGAGAGTAGTTGCCGGCTAATTCTTCCAACAGGTTAATCAGTTGTTCTTTTGTTAGGCTTTCTAAATATTCATGAAAAATGCTTGAAGTTGTCATATTATCCTTTGAATCTTCTATGTCATCATTATCATCAAAATCGTTATCATCATCTTCCCAATTGGAACGACTTTGCAAGAGACGTTGATCATCACTGCTGGTGGTAGGAACATTTTTGCCTTTTTTGACGTGTTCCAAATATTCAAGTACAACAGCAACCGCATGTTTGCAGGTATCCCAATAAGGACAAGAACAGGTAGAATCAAGCGAACCATTAGCATCAATCCCTACCTGAGTCGCATAAACCTGTGTTCCTTCTACCCAAGCGACTAATTTCCCATCAGGCGTTTTAGCCAATTGACTTACATGCTTACCCTGTTGATAAGTTTTTCCCCTTGAAACAATAGTTGTTCCAGCCCAATTAGTGAGTTCATTCCAAGTCAAAGCTTTAAATGGTTCTGTTTTAGATTGTTCTAGTTCATTTTGTTTTTTTGTCATCATAAAATTAAAATGAGATGTGGATACTATTTTATAGTATTTCCCTTTTGCATAAATTTAAATTATCCTAATTTTAATCCTATTTTATAAGGGTAAACAAGTAAATATTGAATTTTACTCAATCGAAAAATACTATATATATGTAGCTACACAGAAATATTTTAACATGCTAGAGAAGTGAAAAATGCTATTTCTTAAAGAAATAGTATTTTTAGAAAAGTTAAAACACTTTTGTTTCGCTACATATATGATTTATTAAAAAATGTTATTATACCGCACACGGCATAGGTGTTCGTGGTTTTTTATAAGCAATTGATTATTAATTGTAGATTGGGTTAGCGAAGCGTAACCCGACCTACATCAGTTGGTAGTCCTGAAATGTGAGTGATATTCTGAAAGAATGTTATCATTTCAAACGAAGCGAGAAATATTAGGCATTTTAGATTTCTAAGTTTCGCTCGAAATGACAAATATCACTCACATTTCAGGACTACCATCAGTTTATCTACTTGAGGTATTTTTTAGAACCACGATTTCTCCCTCCCCCTAACCTAGGGTGTGCAGTTTGAGCTTTTTTGGAGGTGTATTTTTCATGTTGTTTTTGTGTTCACGATTTCTCCCTCCCCCTAACCCCCTCCCGCTGGGAGGGGGGATCACCCGGTGGAATTTCCCTATTGGTTGGAAGAAACGATAAATAGTTATATTATATATTATTTCTGGTTTTAGCTAACAAATAGAAAATTCCACGGTGCGGTCCCCCCTCCCAGCGGGAGGGGGTTAGGGGGAGGGAGATATCGTGGTTCTAAAAATACCTCAAGAAGAAGAATGCGTAACATGAGTTAATGAATTTAAATACGACATTAATGCTTAGTTAAGTCATTGAAAAATAGTCTATTAACTATCATGATTGGGTATATGTCTACAGAAAATTTCATAAGATACTGTTTTCAATAGAATAGTAACCATTTTCCCTTCACCTTGTCGAATGTAGAATATTTCCTTATATTTCATAAGCTATTTCTAGCTCTTTTGGTTGATAAGAAGCTTGCCCGGTACAAGTTTCTCGGATCGTAACCCGTGTGAGAATAACGCCGGGTGGACGTTCTAAAATAGCTGCTTGTTCAAACAAATGCCGAGCCATGACTTCAGCAGTCGGTTCTTCGGGAAACGTGTAAATATTCATATTCTCACTTTTAAAAGCCGGGAGAAGAGGATCACTTTCATTGGCTAAATAAGCATGATCCCAAAACTGATTAATCCATTTTTTGAGGGGAGTTTTGACATCAGCAAAATCCATGACAAAACCATTGTCATTAAGCGTATTAGATGCGAGTTCAATAATAGCTTCTCCACTGTGTCCATGCACATGGCGACACTTACCTGTGTGGTGGAGTAAACGATGTGCATATTCATATTTTATTTTGACAATAATTTTGTACATATTCATATTGAGTAACTTTTTAAGAGGTGTGCATATTCATATTTTATTTTGACGATAATTTTGTACATATTCATATTGAGTAACTTTTTAAGAACTGTAGCATATTGCACAAGTTCATAATTTACGATTTAAGGAAGTCCAAATTTAAATGAATTTGTTACAATATAGCGTTTTCCTTTTGCATCAATAACTACCATCCTTCATTCCCTTTCTATATTTAGGGACGCAAAGGAGATTTTATTTCACTCAATCGAAAAATACTATAGTAATGACACAGAAATATTTTAACATTTCTGAGAAGTGAAAAATGCTAGATCGAAAAGAAATAGTATTTTTAGAAAAGTTAAAATACTTTTGTTTATCTACATATAGTAATGAAAATCTATGAACATATTAATCGTTGGAAGTGGCGGACGTGAACATGCCCTAGCATGGAAAATCGCTCAATCCGAAAAAATTCAAAAAGTCTTTGTCGCACCTGGTAATGCCGGAACTGCCCATGAAGCAAAATTAGAAAATCTACCTATCAAAGCGGATAATTTGTCAGCTCTCGTCAATTTTGCACAAAACAATGCCATCGACTTAACTATTGTGGGGCCAGAAGTGCCCCTGGTTGCGGGTATTGTGGATGAATTTCAAAAAGTCGGCTTACGCTGTTTTGGACCGAGTAAAGCTGCTGCACAACTAGAAGGTTCTAAAGCGTTTACTAAAGATTTTCTCGCACGTCATCATATTCCCAGCGCAACTTATGGCCAATTTACCGAAATAGAACCCGCAATCGCTTATATTCGTCATAAAGGTGCACCGATTGTGGTCAAAGCAGATGGGTTAGCTGCCGGTAAAGGAGTCATTGTGGCCCAGCGAGAAGAAGAAGCCATAACTGCTGTGCAACAGATGCTATCAGGTAATGCGTTTGGTGAAGCCGGTAAACAAATTGTGATTGAAGAATTTTTATCAGGTGAAGAAGCTAGCTTTATTTGTATGGTAGATGGCGAGCATATTTTGCCATTAGCGACTTCACAGGATCATAAACCCCGTGATAATGGTGATAAGGGCCCTAATACTGGTGGCATGGGGGCCTATTCGCCGGCTCCAGTCGTAACCCCCGAACTTCATGCCCGAATTATGGCAGAAATCATAGAACCTACTGTGCGTGGCATGGCATCCGATGGGCATCCTTACACCGGTTTTTTATATGCGGGTTTGATGATTGATGCAGTAGGTAACCCAAAAGTGCTGGAATATAATTGCCGTTTTGGTGATCCAGAAACACAACCGATTTTATTACGATTGCGTTCTGATTTAGTAGACCTTTGTTTTGCCGCACTGGATAAACGCTTGCATAAAGTTGAAGCCGTGTGGGATGAACAAGTGGCTTTAGGTGTCGTATTAGCCAGTGGCGGCTATCCAGACAACTATGCGAAAGGTTTAGTGATCAACGGTTTGAAGGATGCAGAACCAGTAAACAGTAAAATTTTTCATGCGGGTACCGCCGAACAAGAAGGACAAATTGTGACCGCTGGTGGACGGGTACTCTGTGCTTGTGCCTTGGGAAAAACCGTACAAGATGCTCAATCAAAAGCTTACGCGCTGGTTAAAAAAATTCATTGGGAAGGCATGTATTATCGCACCGATATTGGATATCGAGCAATAGTACACTAATTTAAAGGCCCTCTCCCTAACCCAAAGAGAATTCACCAGTTCTGCTCCCTATCCTCTGGGAGAACTGTAGGGTGGGCAATGTTTTTTTTATTGCCCATCATCGTATTTTCTCGTTCCCACGTTCAGAGTCAATGCCATTGACTATAGGAATTTGATTAGGGTAAGCACAAGGGATTACCCCTACAAATCAATATGTTATGTAGGGGAAATCCTTTATGGTTGCCCTTAAGTTAATGGCATTGACGAAACCAGAAATTAAGTTAAGCTCGGGCGAACACGTAGGAGGGCAGACACATAGGTCAGCCCTAGGGTGTTAAATTTGAAGCAATTTGGCTGTGTTTTTTCACCCTGTTTTTAAGCCAACCAAAAATGAACAGTTTACAAATACCATTTCTTAAAGAAATGGCATTTGTGGTTTTCCGTTTTTTTAGAATGGAACCAAAATAGAGTGACAAAAATGAGACAAATTACCTCAAATTTAACACCCTAGGTCAGCCCCTACATTCCTATCATACTTAGGGTGATGGTGCGCTGGAGTTCAAAGCGGAGCTTTGTTAAGCCTCACCGAAAAATAAAAAATTTGGCGAAAATCCAAAGCTCCGCTTTGAACTCCAACTCATCACTGGATTTTTTACAGCAAGCATGTCTGCCCTATGGAAATTTATGCCCACCCTACATACGTGATTGTAACTGAGCGATAGTCCATTCTACCCGTTTACGCACTGCGTTATCCGCTATTCGTGGCAACCAGGTGGCCAATGCTTGTAAATCGGCTTGATAGCCAAATAATTCTAAATCAATCAAACTATTGTCTATGGCTTGATAAGCGGCATGGCGGAAGTGTGCTTTATTACTTTGAGTACGTTGTTGACTTAAACTTTGAATCAGTCTCACATTCGCTACTTTGGCTATGCCAAACCAAGTCCCTTGTCTGACATTGGCTAAATGATGGGACAACAATTGAATCCCAGATGCTTCTGGATCAATTTGAGCAATGGCATAACCCAATTCTGTTTCCCAATGGCTGTAGTGCCACGTTTTTTTCTCATCACGCTGTTCTCGCCAAACTTGTTTTTCACCTTCTAATTGCGTTAATTGTTGTTTCAAAAACGCCAAAGCCACCTCCGAATGAGTATACGCTAAGGCTTTGAAAGCGGCAAAGCGATAAGAATCCTTATTTGGCCCGATTTCTTGAGTAATCACATCAATCACCACCTTTGCGGCAGCTTCGCTACCCATTTTACCCAAAGCGTTAAGGGCTGCTACACGAATCGCTAATACTTCTTGCTGATTTTTAGCGATATTTGCTAAGGTGTCTAACAAATTCTCCCTCAATTCCTTTGACAAAGGCATACTGTCAAAACTCGCAATCTCTCCCAACGCTTGGACAACGGTCTTACGAATATTGATATTATTCGTAGCCAACAACGGTAACAGAGCCGATACGACCTGTTCCGCTTGAACCCAACCAATTTGTCCAAGTGTTTCAATCGCCGCAATTTTGACTTGATCATTGCTTTCTGTCAGCGGTTGGATAAATAACGGTAAACTGGTTATCAAGGTGTTTGATAATTTTTCCATCACGTCTGTTGACAAGGGAGGACCGTCAGAAGCGATAATTTTTCCCAAGGTTTTGACGACTGCCTGACGAAGAATCAGAAAATCATTATGATCCACCAATGACAAGAGTGCCGAAACTACCCTATCAGCGTGAATACGCCCGATTTGTCCTAGTGATTCTATCGTTTGCATTTGAAGATAAAAATTATCTTCTTCCAATTGGCGAACCAGCAACTGGATATTTGATGCGGGGTAAAGCAGTTCTGGTTCTTGCCCTTCTATTTGTTGACAGATTGGTTGAGAACCCAATTGTTCTTTTAAGGCAAACTCTTTGACTTGGGTGACTTTTAACGCAAAATTTTTGATTTGCTTGGCTTGTAACGCAAATTGTTGGGCTTCATCTGCGATTTTATCTGATTCCGACAATAATTCAATCGACGTGTATAAAAATCCTTCACTATTGCCCAACGCTTTCAACGCTTCCGACACGTTGACCTGGACACACGGCATTGGCTCGTTAAGCAGAGTTAACAAGGGGTTGATGGCTAGTTGATAGCCCAAGTGGCCTAACGCGGTAGCGGCACTCGCTGAGACAGTTTTATCATTGAGCAAAGCGATTAATGGTATCACCGCTTTCTCATCACCTAATTGTCCTAATGCTTCTGCCGCGTGACGACGGACAGAAGGAATGGAATGTTGAAGTAAGTTAATTAATGGTGCTACCGCTTTCTGATCTCCTAATTGCCCTAATGCTGTTGTTGCATGTTCCAGAACTGAAGCGTTAGTGTCTTGAAGCAAAGCGATTAATGGCTGGACCGCTTCTACACGCCCTAATTTGCCTAACACGTCTGTTGCTGTCATACGAACTGCCCAGTTTGGGTCGTTAAGCAACTTAATGACTGATTCTATCGGGGTACGAGGCCCCAAGTTTCCTAATACCTCAGCTACTCGTTGACGAACAAACCAATCAGGAGATTGAAGCAAAGCGATTAATGGCTCTAACGGAATCGCACTTTGATGACTCAATTCTCCTAATGCTACTGCTGTTTGTTGACGAACCGACCATTCTGGGTCTTTGAGTAGGGCCATTAATGGTTGGGCTGATTTGTTACCGCCCAACTGACTTAACGTTTCAGCCACACTTTGACGGACAAGCGGACTGGGATCGTTGAGTAATTGGAGCAACGGTTCTATCGCCTTCTTATGGGACAACAGACCTAGCCCGACGACGGCACTGTTGCGAACCGAACCGTCGGCATCTTTAAGCAAAGTGATTAATGGCTGAAGTGCTTTGTCATGGCCTAGCTGCCCTAATGCTTCACTGACATAACGACGGACGGCAGGATTAGGATCGTTGAGTAAGACAATTAAGGGTTTTATGGCTCTTTCATGGTTTAAATGGCCTAAGATTTGTGCAGCCCTTAGCCGAACTAACGGTTTGGGATCATTAAGTAGGGCAATTAAGGGAGCGACGACTTGATTTCCTAAATGTTCCAAGGCATAAGCCGCACGATCATGAACCAAATCAGAGCGTTTAAGCCAAGCGATTAAAGGTTCTATCGCCGTTTCACTCTTCAACAGGCCTAACACATAAGCAGTCTCACGATGAACCGATGAAGAGGTGTCTTTGAGTGAGCCAATAAGTGGTTCTATGGCGTGATAACTTCTCAATTTTCCTAATGCCTTGACAGCGTTTTCGCGGACTGAGGAATTTGGGGCGTTAAGCAAGGTAATTAAAGGTTCTACAGCCTGTTGATTTCCCAATTGTCCTAATGCTTGCGCGGCACTGGCATGGAGTTTGGAACTATGCGCTTGGAATAAGGTAAGTAATGGCTCTACAGCTGCTTCGTGACCCAACTTGCCTAATTCTTCCGCCACATGACTACGAATCAGATTATTTTTATCGGTTAAAGCAGCAGTCCAAACCGGCAACGCATAGTTTAAAGGTGCTTGAATTCTACTCAGGGCCTCCACGATTTTGAGCTTTAAATCCACATTCTGTTCTTGTTGTAACAAATCTTCTAATAATTGAAAACTGTTAAGTGTGCGAAATGTCGCTAAACGGTTTAGAATTTGAATGGATAACGGTATGTTGTTCTCAGAAATGGAAAAACGAGCTAGGGACAAAGCTTTGTCCATCTCGCCATTTTGCCAATAAGCCTCAATTCGTTGTACTACTGGTAATCGTTCAATCAGCTCGGTATTAATCTGTTCAATGTTGGTGATGGGTAGATGGGTAAATAATTTATCAGGTTCAATATCAGTAGCTTGGTAAACAGTTTCATAAAGATAATGTGGTGGTTCCAAATCATTTTTTTGAGCTTGATGGACTTCAACCGGCTCAAACTGGGCATGATTTCCATTTAAATGGAAATGGTAAGCGTTGGTATTGGCAAAACTATGAGAACTGCATAACAAAAAGACACTACTTAACCAAGCGGTTGCTTTTTTCCGGCTTTGATAAGTGTTAGAGTGTTCACTTGAGTAAACAGAATCTCCTATTACTTCGTGGTCAAAGGTAATACGGTTAGACATTTTTAGGCCTTTATTGATGAAAGTTTGAATTCGTTGGTTATTTTTTTTGATAGCTATCCGATTAGAGAACGAGAAAGAAAATCCTCTCCAGCTTAGGATAGGAACTTAGCAAAAAATAACTTACTATCACTCGACTATCAAGTTTTTGACAGTATTTAGCTTTGCGGCAATCAATTTTTGAGTATTCAAATAGGCAAATAATTGATTTTTAAGAAAGTTAGTTTTTAGACACTAAAATAATAATCCATTTAAAATCAATCTTTTATAAAAAACTTGATAGTCGAGTATCAACAAATACTATTTCTCTGAAAACGCTGGAGAACTCTGTAAATCTTTGATTTTTAGTTGAGCTTATCCACGTAAGTCTTTGAAAATACTATACGCAAAAAAGTTCTCCGGAGTTTTCAGTATTTCTTTAAGAAATAGTATTTGTAGAAACCTTTATAGCATTTCCCTTTTGCATAAATTTAAACCACTTCTTATTTCCCTCCTCTCTAAAATAGGAGAGGAATGAGGGGTGGTTGTGTTTCACTCAATCGAAAATGCTATATTTCAAACAATGTATTTCACGTAGGTTATTTACTATTGTGTCCCTAATACTTAAATGTAAGATGTATAATATAAATAATTTTAAAATTATAAGATAATAAAAATTAATAGAAAACTATTTGCTATTTGCTTTTTAAGAACATTTGGTAAAAAAACATTAATAGAAACAATTTTTTTTATAGAGACATAATTTTTTAAAATCGTATTTTATCAATGAGTTGTATCAATTGAATTTGCTATAAATCTTTGCCTATTTATTTATGCTTGATATAAATCAAGGTTATAAAATCCCCATTTCATTTACCTTAATACTACGCTCTTAATTAGGAATGACTTATTTATTTATGTTGTACATTAATAATATTAATGTATTTAATCAGTTTAAATAAAATTTGAAGAAATGAGCAGAATATCTGCTTGTAATATAAATATTTTATTAAATAATGCATAAATAATTAGCCACTTCTGCTAAGAAAAAATTTGTCCTCTTAAATAAATATATTATTCCTGATTTAGATTTCATCCGAACCGACTTACTCCCGGTTTGGAATAGAGTAGAAAATAATTTACGCACATATAGATGTTCAGAAAAATAAATTCACCAATTGATACGTAGAGACAAGGCATGCCTTGTCTCTACAACGAAATTATTTATCTGAAAGTCTATAAAACAAATAGTATTTCTTAAAGAAATCCTAATGTAGCAAGATGTATTTTATTGACCGCTTTGTCCCTTTTGTTCCCAAATAAATTTTGGACTCTGCCAGCGATTTTCAAAGTCCAATAATTTATTTTAGAAATAAATTTAAAAACACAGTTATTTATCGACCTATCAATTTTTTAGTGAAGAATTTGGAATCTGTGCTTACGCTCAAATAGGCTGTTACTGAAAAATTGATACAAGGGTGTTCAAAAAATAATTTGAGGGCGAACCGGCGTGTTCGCCCTTTTGAAAATATCTGAAACACTTATAGATAAACAATTCATTTGGGAGATTGTATGATGTCAGAGATTGACCAAAAACAACCCACCAATATTTCTCGTCGCCGCTTTCTATTTCAGATGGCTGTTACGGGCGCAGGAGCGGCTGTTATTTCTCAACAAGCCCTTTCTGCGACTCAACTGTTAACGCCGGTGGCAATAGATAATCCACTTTCCAACTATCCCAATCGGGATTGGGAAAAAACCTATCGGGACTTGTATCACTACGATTCCTCGTTTACATTCCTTTGTGCGCCTAATGATACCCACAATTGTTTATTACGTGGCTATGTCAAAAATGGGGTCGTCACCCGCATAGCCCCCACTTATGGCTACCATAAAGCCAAGGATTTAGACGGCAATCAATCCACGCAGCGTTGGGATCCACGTTGCTGTCAAAAAGGTCTCGCCTTAGTCCGGCGTTTTTATGGAGATCGGCGTTGCAAACGGCCCATGATTCGTAAAGGTTTCAAAGATTGGGTTGAGGCTGGATTTCCGCGTCTTCCTGAAACAGGGGCTGTTGATCAAAAATACATGCAACGTGGGCGCGATTCCTGGGTGGGTGCTTCTTGGGATGAAGCCTTTGAATTAGCCGCTAAAGCCTTAACGAATATTGCTAAAACTTATACCGGTGAAGAAGGGCAAAAGAAATTGTTAGCCCAAGGCTACGATCCGTTGATGGTAGAAGCGACCGAAGGTGCCGGTACCCAAGTCTTAAAATTCCGCGGCGGTATGCCACCACTCGGTATGACTCGCGTATTTGCACAATACCGCGAAGCCAATGCGATGGCCTTATTAGATGATAAGATTCGTGGCAAAGGCACCGATTCATTAGGTGGACGTGGTTTTGATAATTATAGTTGGCATACTGACTTACCGCCGGGCCATCCGATGGTCACGGGCCAACAAACGGTTGATTTTGATCTCTGTAATGCAGAACGGGCCAACTTGCTCATCGTTTGGGGCATGAACTGGATTACCACCAAAATGCCAGATTCTCATTGGATGACAGAAGCGAGAATGAAAGGCACCAAGGTGGTCGTCATTGCTGCTGAATATAGTGCGACTGCCAGCAAAGCCGATGAAGTGTTCGTTGTTCGTCCCGGCACAACACCAGCCTTGGCATTAGGTATCGCCCAAGTGCTTATCAGCGAAAATTTATATGATGCCGCTTATGTCAAAGCCAATACTGACTTACCTTTATTGGTACGGATGGATACCGGTGAAATGTTGCGTGCTGGTGATGTTTTCAAAGACTATCAATTGGCTAAACTGAAAAACAATACTCTCGTTGTTCCAACCGGTGAAAAAGGTCCGCCTATCCATCAACAACAGGGCCCCATATTGAATGAAAAACAACGGGCCGATTGGGGCGATTTTGTCTATTGGGATGCTGGCGAAAGCAAACCGGTCGCCATGAATCATGACCAAGTGGGCAAACATTTTTCTGGCAATCCTCAACTCACTGGTGAATTTGCAGTACCATTAGCTTCTGGTGAAACAGTGCAATGTCGTACCGTATTTGATGTCACCAAAGAAATGCTTGATGGTAGCTATACGCCAGAAGATGTCGCCAAATTGACTTGGACCTCGGCTGATGGCATTCGCGGTTTAGCTCGCCAAATTGCAGCCAATCAATCAAATACCCTGTTTACCGTTGGCATGGGCCCCAACCAATTCTTCAATAGTGACCTCAAAGATCGTAATATCTTCTTAGTGGCTGCTTTAACGCAAAATATTGGTAAAATCGGCGGGAATGTGGGTAGCTATGCCGGTAACTATCGGGCCAGCTTCTTTAATGGCTTAGCGCAATTTATTGGCGAAGACCCCTTTAATCCAGAATTGGATCCCACCAAACCGGCTAAAATACGGAAACGTTGGAAAGCAGAAAGTGTCCATTACTTCAATCATGGCGACACCATTCTACGCATGGGCAAGACCGTTTTGACCGGTAAAACCCATATTCCTACGCCAACCAAAGCCTTTCATGTTAGCAATTCCAATTCATTAATTGGTAATGTTAAGG
>Ga0233403_10000477_pt1 | contig 18733 bp, 18 predicted proteins | sample Na_oxic_1_MG_FD_179866 | JGI IMG/M metagenome (GOLD analysis project Ga0233403, IMG submission 179866) | Seawater microbial communities from Saanich Inlet, British Columbia, Canada - Na_oxic_1_MG | ecosystem: Environmental > Aquatic > Marine > Inlet | place: Canada: British Columbia | collected...
CGTGGTATAAAAATGCCCCGTTTTCGCAGATGATACTAATCTAATTTTGTCACGCATATTAAAAACTCCTTAATTAAATAAGTACAACAATGAGTACTTTGAATGACGTGGATAAACCAATAATTAATAAGAGGATGTTATTTTGATATTCACTTAAGTACTGAACCATAAATTTTCAGGTATTTTAATTAAAAGAAACAACCAAGGAGATGGGCAACCACAAGGGATTGCCCCTACGAACCGCCCGTAGGGGCAATCCCTTGTGGTTGCCCCTTGCGGTAAAATACCGGTTTATTTGTGCTTCAGTACTTACAAGCAAAAATCAACGACGGAAAGGGTATCAACTTCTCGTCCATTATTGTTTTCACGCAAAAGTTTTTGCGCGCAAAAACTTTTGCGTGAACCGAAGGTCAGCGAAGCTAAATGCTGATTGTCATGATTTACGCTGATTAAGATAATGATGCTGTTCAACATCAATCTGACTACTACAGATTATTGTCAAAAAGTTTGCAAACTGAACAAAAATTCATTTCTAATAAGATTTGTAGAGCAAAGCGGCCTGTTTGTTTTGGGTAGTCAATTGCAAATTGCAAAATTCCAATTTCATAAGACATTTGCTAACATGAGTCAATACGCCTAAAATCGTTGTCACATTCTCAAAATGTGGGGGCATATTAGCAAATCACGAAACACTTTAAAAGAATTGATTGACTTAACAACTTATCCCACAAGGATTTTATTGGATTTTTCGTTTCAAAGGGGGAATATACGGTTTAGGCTTAAATGACACCAGTTGATGGCCATTGCATTTTTCTGCTTTTTTCAAGTCATCAAAGATAGCAGCCAGATCATAATTAAACTTTGCTGCATATTCTTCTTTGAATTGTCGTAATTCTTCTAGGATATGATCATAAATCATTAGACATTATACAGATTTGTGAAATAAAGGCTTGATTTATATCAACTTTTACTAAAAAACGCATTTTAATCAATGAATTGTACTCAATCTGTCGTGATCAACAGGCTCTTAAATATAAACGGAAAATGAGTGTGAAAATCTAAAAAGTAAATAGAACGCCTCATGTGCTGATTATCATAATTTATGCTGATTAAATCAATTATTTCAACATTTTAACGAACCACTACCTATTTCAGATTTGTATTAAATCGGTATAAACTCTATTGCTCTTTTCCTTCAAGTCGTTCTTTAAGCCTCAAAGGCCAATAACAATCACACAACAAACCACAGTTCGGTTTTTTTTACAATTAATTTGGGTTATTTGCAATTTGCAAATAACGAATCACAAATCACACATCATTATTAGAATGTTTAATCTCAAATCGCAACCCAAAATACAATTATCCATCGAGCTATTGTTAAGGGTTTGACTGGCACACATCAAATCAAACGTAATGGTGAAGACTTAAAGATAGACATTCAAAGAGTCGAAGTTCAGCCAGAAACCCTTGGCGCGTTCAAATGGGTACTCTCTCACAAATTATTTCGGTATGCCCGTATTAATGGTATTCTTGATCTCGGCGGTAAAACGGGCTTATGGCAATTGTACACTAAAAATGGCAGCTTGATTAGAGAATCGAGAATCATAATCAATGGCACTTATCAACTGGCCCAACTTGTAGCGCAACACCCCAAACTGATTTTCAGGCAAAAGTTTTTGCGCGCAAAAACTTTATTTCACGCTAAAGTTTCGCGAAGCGAAACTTTAGCGTGAAATCCTGAAAGGTTAGATACCACGCCTCAACTCAGTTTAATTATGGATGCGATAGCTGATAACTCCCTGACTTACGGCACCATGGATATCAGTTTTGCCGACAAATTTCCCACTTATGTTGCACAATGGCTAGACGACATTCGCAACAAACTCAAACTCAAATGGGCAAAATGGCTTCCCGAACTGGTCGAAGTCGTCATCGTAGGATTGCCCCGTTAAATCAGCGTTCTATCCTTTTATATTTTATAGGGTAACCACAAGGGATTACCCCTACGTTTCTTGAGAAACCGATCATGCCAATATTTCTGATATTATCATTACTGATTCAAATCGCCTTTGCCGTCCATGTTGTAAAAACGGGACGTGATAGAATGTGGCTTTGGATCATTCTGATTTTTTCGGTGTTAGGATGTGTCGTTTATTTTTTCGCAGAAATCTTACCCGAATTACAAAACAGTCGCACTGGCAAAAAGGCCGCTGCACGCGTGTTTAAAACCATTAATCCACAAAGCGAATTAAAACGCTTGGCAACCCATTTAGAAATCTCTGACAATGTTGAAAACCGGGTAAAATTAGCACAAGAATGTGTTGCCGCAGAATTATATGAACAAGCCATTGAATTATATACCACTGCGTTAAGCGGCATTTATCAAGACGATCCCGACATCATGTTAGGCCTTGCAACAGCTTTATTTCTACAGGGTGATTATATTAAAACAAAAAAGACTTTGGATCGCTTAATTGAAAGCAATCCAGACTTTAAATCACAAGAAGGCCATCTCTTATTTGCCCGCACCCTCGAAGCCTTGCAAGAAAACGAAACCGCTTTAGAAGAATATGAAGTCATCGCTTCCTACTATTCCGGTTATGAAGCGAAATGTCGCTACGCATTATTGCTAAAAAAACGAGGCCAGACTGAAAAAGCGCAGAGTTTGTTTAACGAGATTATAAAACGCGCTAAACACCTGCCCAAAAATTATCGTAAAGTTCAAAAGCAATGGATTGATATTGCTTCACAACAACTTGATTGAATATCGGATTGATATTGATTTGAATAATATTTTCACAAAGTGTTCAACAAAATGAAGTAAAATGAGAGTTTGAACCAATCTTGATAGAACGCTGATATGTCACTTAAGAAGTTGAGGCAAACAAAAACTGTATTTCACGCAAAAGTTTCGCGTAGCGAGACTTTTGCGTGAAATTTAGCGTAGCTGGCCTTCGGCTTTTGCTCCAGTTTCGCGTAGCGAGACTTTTGCGTGAAATTTAGCGTAGCTGGCCTTCGGCTTTTGCTCCAGTTGCGCGCAACTTCTCCGTGTGAAATGTGACATACTGATTGTCATGATTTACACTGATTAAGCTTCAATCTGTTTATTCCGTTAATCCGTTGTACTTTTACTATAGAAAGGACTATAATTTATGAAAAAACCAGTACGTGTCGCTATCACCGGCGGAGCCGGTCAAATTGCTTATTCCTTAGTTTTCCGCATTGCATCAGGAGAAATGCTTGGACAAGATCAGCCTGTTATTTTACACATGCTAGAAGTACCGGCCGCATTAGAGGCCTTAAAAGGTGTTGTCATGGAATTACACGATTGTGCCTACCCACTGTTAGAAGACATTGTCATGACAGACGATGTTAATATCGCCTTTAGCGATGTAGACTACGCTTTACTGGTAGGTGCCAAACCACGCGGCCCTGGGATGGAAAGAAGCGATCTACTGAAAATCAACGGTGATATTTTTACCGAACAAGGTAAAGCACTCAATGAATTTGCCAGCCGTGATGTCAAAGTACTCATCGTCGGCAACCCGGCCAATACCAACGCCTACATTACCATGCACTCTGCACCAGATTTAGAACGAAGACAATTTAGTTCCATGATGCGTCTCGATCATAACCGTGCTGTCAGCCAATTGGCAGAAAAAACCGGTGTCAAAATCACCGCCGTTAAAAATGTGATCATCTGGGGCAATCACTCCACCACACAATATCCCGATATCAGCCACGCCACCATCAATGGTCAACCTGCAAAATCCTTAGTTGAGCAAGACTGGATCATCAATGAATTTATGCCCACGGTACAAAAACGTGGGACTGCCATTATTAAAGCACGCGGTGGTAAATCCAGTGCAGCCTCCGCTGCTTATGCCGCCATGTCACACATGCGTGATTGGGTAATGGGTACTGATGAATGGACGAGCATGGCTATTCCTAGCGATGGTAGCTACAACATTCCTGAAGGATTAATTTATTCCTTCCCTGTGACAACAAAAGACGGTAAAATAAATATCGTACAAGGTTTAGAAATAGACCAATTTAGCAACAAACTGCTCATCGCAACCCAACATGAACTTGAACAAGAATGTGAAGCGGTTGCAGACTTACTGGTTTAGGAGACAGGTGGGCAATACAAAGCCCACTCGACAACTTAAAGGAGAACAATGTGATTGTCAAAAAAAACTCAAGCATCCTACTGTGTCTTATGACTCTGATGATGGCTGCTGCTCATGCTGAGAATCGTGCCTTATTAGTCGGTATTGACGAATATCAACATATCAATTCGCTCACCGGTAGTAAACAAGATGTCATCAACATGACGCAATTTCTTCAAACTCACTGGCATTATCACCCCGAAAAAATCCGCACTTTAATTAATGATGAAGCGACTAAATCAGAGATTTTGAGGGTATTTGATAGTTGGCTGATTAAAGGCACGCAACCCGGCGACAAAGTGTTGTTCTATTTTAGCGGACATGGCACCTACGTGAGAGATAGGAGCCATGATGAAAATGACCGTTATGATGAAGCCTTGTGTCCCTTCAATAGCACTCGCTTAAAAAGGGACTTGATTCTTGATGATGAGATCAACCAGCGTTTGGAACAATTAAAGGCGCGTCAAGTCACAATCATTATTGATGCCAGTCACTCTGGCATGATGGCCAAAAGCATATCATTTCGGGATCATCCCGATTCCACTATCAAAGTGCCGATTTTTAAAGAGTCGCCGAAACGTAAAACCGCAAACAATAACTTGAAAAAAGAGGTTTTCCTCAAAAATCAAGAACATGTTGTGTCTTACACTGCGGTAGCCGCCCACCAAGTGGCTGTTGTTGATACCAGTGTTTACCCGCATAGCGGTGTCTTCACGCGCCGCTTTATTCAAGGGATTGAAGATAACCATGCAGACAGCAATTCTGATGGCAAAGTCAGTCATCGGGAATTGTTAGACTACATGCGCCGTGAATCGCATGCCTACGGCAATATGAGGCCATACCAATGTCCAGACGGATTAACACCACAACTGAACATCAAACAGAGTCTGTTAGATCAAGAAGTTCGGATGTGGGCCAGTGATCCTTCACTATCCAACTCGATAGAATCCCGTTTAAATAACGATTTAAAGATTAACATTGTGCCATACACGCCGAAACAGGGTCAAAAGATGCGAGTACAGGTAACCAGTCAGCGAAATGGACACTTACTCGTATTCGATGCCAGTCGTCTTTCGACAGCAAAGACATTAACGCGCCTGTTTCCCAATCGGTATACCCTACCAGGCTACGTCAAAGCTGGCAAAGTATTCACAATACCCGATCCCCTTTCCGGCTTTAAAATTGTCGCAAAATCACCGGGTAAAAGATTAATCGTCGCCTTATTACTAGATAAGGCCAGTGAGTTATCAACAGTAGAAGAAGTTTTACCAAAAGCGTTTAAACAGTTGAAGTCAACAAACGCTAAAACCCTCTCACAACAACTCAATCAACAACTCAGTCGACTCTTATTGCAGAAACAGAGTAACCCTAATGTCATTTTATCCATATTAACCAAAACTTATGAAATCAAACTCTGATTGATTATTCAGTGATCAGTTATCAGTTATCAGTGATCAGTGATCAGTGATCAGTTATCAGTCATCAGTTATCAATTGAGTCAGTTTAGCGTCTTTAGCGTTTATTTTTTAACGCAAAAGCGCAAAAGGCGCAATTTTAAAACTGACAGTCAGGTTTTTTCTTGAAAAGGATTGCCTTTATTGAGCGAGCGATGTAATATATTGCCCGTTCAATGGCTAGTAGGGGCAATCCCTTGTGGGCGGCGCTGTGCTTGCCATTCTACCTCTTATCAATTCACTTACTAAAAAATGGAGAATACATTTATGACGTATGTTCAACGTTTGCGACGCTCACCTTATGGCATCGCATTACTGACCACCTTGTTGATTGTCTTGACTTCTGGGATGGCGGTACACGCAGGGCCACCTAACAAGGCAGGAGAAGGGAATACAGATCCCTGCAACATCGTGCTTCCACCCATACCGCTTGATCTTCGCCATCAAAGCATTAGCGAGTCTTGGGATGCTTTGTTTCAACGAGAAACCAGTGCGCTTGTCAAGATTCCCACTTACCGTGATGGCGACTTGTGTGAGCAAGAAGTAATTGCCAATCTCAAAACCGTCCAAGGCTGTTTGCAAACGTGGACTGAAAAGTTTAACCGCACACAAAAAACGCTGAAGCTGTCTGATTTCAATTGGACCAAAACGGTCAAAGATAAGCCTTACTGGCTATTTGGTTTTCGCTTAGGTGAGGGGCCACAAAAAGTGTCCCTGATTACCCATCTTGATACCGTACCCGCTAGTCAAAGTGATTGGTGGCGGCCTTTCGAGCCTCGCCTCGAAGAACGTCAATACTTGGGCGAAAAGATGGATTTTCTCGTAGGGCGCGGCGCCCTTGACGACAAAGGGCCAGCTATTAGCACGTTTATTGTGCTGCGGGCCATAGCCAAACAATTTGATCGCCACCCAGAGCTTTTGAATGACTACACCCTAGAACTCATCTTCGACACATCAGAAGAAACCAATATGGCAACCCCCCACTATCTTGAAGATGAACAAACACAGGCACCCAATTTTGGGGTTGTATTTGATGCCATGTGGTGTGTTCGTGCTGAAAAGGGCATTGAACAACCGGTTTTCTCCTTACCGTATAGCACCCTAGCAAACGGAGACTTATGGATCGAAAGTCTCAACACCTCAACAGCGCCAGTCAACCAGATTCCAAATACCGCCACAGCTATCATTAAGGCCAGTTCAAAAGACTTAGCCACTCAATTTGCAGAAGGGATTAAATCGTTTTATAGAAGCTACCGCTTTGACGATCCCTACTATCGCGCAGCAGATTTAAGCGTTTCAGCCGTAGATGACGAAAATCGTGTTTCGCTAACCACAAAAGTGGCAGGCGCTCAACATGGTTCAGCACCCGATTTCAATCGACGGAATGGCGCGAACCCACTGGTATCATTAGCCAATTTTCTCACCCACTTAGTTCACGAGAAAAAACTGGCCAGCAATCAGATTAGTCGCATGACTCAATTTATGACTTGGGGATGGGGAACCAAGGCATTTGGCGAAAAGCATCCTGAATTGCTAAAAGCTCAAGATAATGTGTTTGAAATTGGGACAACTTACGCCCTCACCAAATTCGTCACCGAAAAGCAAAAAATCACCCTCGAAATCGATATTCGTTATGCCATAGGGCATCACAGTCAGGGATGGGATGGCAAAACAGAAGGATTATTCGAGGGCAACAGTCGCTTTCAATATGTCTTTGAGCAACTGATGGATCGCTTTTCCAAAGCGCATCCTGGTGATCAGATTCAATTGCAAACGAAAATGGCTGTCTCACCGGATGTACGCAATCCCGACACCAATGAAGCGTTTCAACTCCTGAATCAGGCCTTTCGTGCGGTTGAAGGCAGAGATTGTCCGCGTCTTGCGATTGGCGGTGGCACAGATGCAAAAGGGCATTCACAGTTATTGGCGGCCGGCCCACTTTTTGACGAAGAAATGGGGCCCCCTGTCAATTACCACGGACAAAATGAAGCCGCACCAATGCCCCATCTCAAAAAGAGTTCGGAAATACTGTATAGTTTACTGTACAAAATTGTTTCAGAGAACATTGATCTTCCATCCTCTGATGAACCATCAGATCACCCTGTCCAAAAAAACTAGTGCTGGATCGCTACAATCCTAAGACCACCTAGTAGGCCTAAAAAGGGGCCCCTGTTTTTCAATGGTATTGAAACTTTCGCTCTCCTGCACTAGTCTAAACTAACGCCTCGCGCAAATAAATCGTTTGTTTTAATTCTCTTCTCAATCATGGTGGATTATGCCCAAATGGGCTAATCCACCTACATCAAAAACCGCTCGGTTCTCCAAAAAATCCCTTCTTAAGTAAGAGTGTCTTTCTATTTTCCACTGTCGTTTACGATCTTTTTGTTACAACTTTAGTTGCTTAGCGTCTTTGCGCAAAGCGTGAGCAATCACAAAAATCTAAAGCAACAGCTTAAAATGAATACTCTGTGGCACTCTGTGGTACTCTGTGTTCTCTGTGTTGAAAAAATTAAAATAAGATAAAGGTTGGCTAATGGCTACTCAAAAAATCGCGACTAAAAACAACAACGCCAATGTCATGGATATTACCAAAGAACTATGGCAAGCAGCGGTGAATTTACGGGGTGCTATCGAACCCTCCGATTATAAACGTTATGTATTGCCCCTCATTTTTTTACGCTTTTTGTCGTTGCGTTATGAAGAACGCCGGGTACAATTATCGCTAATGATCGCCGATCCCAAAAGTGAATATTACACCACCGATTCACTTGAAAAAACTGAAATTCTTGAAGATGCCGATGAATATCGGAGCGTCGGCGCGTTTATCATTCCTGAACCTGCACGGTGGGATAATATTCGTAAAATTGCCCAAACCGATGATATTAAAGTACGTTTAGACGATATCCTAGAATCGCTAGAAAAAGCTTATCCCGAACAATTGAGTGATTTATTGCCTCCTATTTATGCCGGCTCAAATCTTGAACGAGAAAATGTGACAGGACTCATCAATTTGTTTTCTAAAGATATTTTTCAACAAGCCCACGGCAACGAAGATTTGATTGGGCGAATTTATGAATATTTTATTGGCGAATTTGCCTCATCGGAAGGCAAGCGGGGCGGTGAATATTTCACACCATCAAGTATTGTGCGTTTGTTGGTGGCCATGTTAGAACCAGACAAAGGCATCGTATTGGATCCCTGTTGTGGTTCGGGTGGTCTGTTTCTCCAATCAGATGTCTTCACCCATCATAGCCAGCAACTCTCTTTTTTAGGGCAGGAAAGCAAGGATTTTACTTATCGACTGTGCCGCATGAATTTATTTATTCATGGCATTGATGGTAATATCCAATTAGGTAATTCTTATTCTAATGATCAGCACCCAACACTAAAAGCAGACTATATTTTAGCGAATCCCCCGTTTAATGATGGGAGTAAAAGCGAGCATGGCTGGGGGGCTGATAAAATTAATAATGAAGATCGCCGTTTACAATTGGAATCGTTACGCCTTACCCTATCCCCAAAAAATGCTAATACAATGTGGATATTGCATTTTTTGTCTCATTTGAAAGAAGGCGGTACCGCCGGCTTTGTGATGGCAACGGGAGAATTAAGTAGTGGGGAAACGGCACGGCGCAAAGTCAGGCAAGCGTTAGTGGATAAGGATTATGTGGATTGTGTGGTATCCTTACCCGGACAATTATTTGCCAATACGCAAATTCCCTGTTGTTTATGGTTTTTATCCAAAAATCGAGACGGGCAAGGCGGTTATCGGCAACGCAAGGGAGAAATTTTATTTCTTGATGCCCGAAAAATGGGAGCATTAATCCCAGGATCGCGCAAACAAAAACAACTGTCAGAACCAGAACTTAATCAAATTGCGGCGGCCTATCAAACCTTTCGGCGTAAAAAGCAACCCAAACCCATAGATGGCTTTTGCAAAGTTGCCACAGTTAGCGACATACAAGCGCATGATTATGTTTTAACCCCAGGGCGTTATGTCGGCGCTGAAGATATCAAAGATGATGATGAGCCATTTGCAGAAAAAATGGCGCGTTTGACAGCGACGCTTGAGGGGCAATTTGCGGAGTCAGCAAAATTGGAAAAAGCGATTAAGAAAAATTTGAGTGAATTGGATTATGAACTATGATAATTGGCAAAAAATAAAACTTGGTGATCTTATAGAGGTGAAACATGGTTTTGCTTTTAAAGGAAAATTTTTTAGTGATAAGCCACAACGTAATATTTTACTTACGCCGGGGAATTTTGCAATTGGGGGTGGGTTCAAATATGACAAACTCAAATATTATGTAGGTGAAATTCCTTATGAATACATCCTTGATGAGGATGATATTCTCATTACGATGACAGATTTAAGTAAAACATCGGATACACTTGGTTATCCTGCAATAATACCAAAGTCGATTAATGGAGTTCGTTACTTACATAATCAACGTCTGGGCAAAGTAATCATAAAGGATGAAACACGATTAGATAAACGCTATATTTTTTACCTACTCTGTACAAAGGAATATCGTAATGAAATATTGGCAAGTGCCACCGGCACAGCAGTTAAACACACAGCGCCTGATCGCATCCGAGCTTTTAAATTTAATGTTCCGCCATTATCAGAACAACGCGCCATCGCCCACATTCTCGGCACCCTAGATGACAAAATCGAACTCAACAGCAAAATGAACGAAACCCTAGAAGCAATGGCACAAGCCATCTTCAAATCATGGTTTGTTGACTTTGATCCCGTCATTGCCAAAGCCAACAACCGACAGCCTTTGGGGATGGATGCACAGACGGCGGCTTTGTTTCCTGATTCGTTTGATGAATCGGAATTGGGGAAAATTCCGAAGGGGTGGAAAGCAGGAACTATAGGAAATGACTTTGACATCAATATGGGACAGTCACCCCCTGGAAATACTTACAATGAAGAAGGCAATGGTACTCCTTTTTATCAGGGACGACGAGATTTCGGATTTCGTTATCCCTCCGTAAGGATTTATTGTACAACTCCAAAAAGAGTGGCAAAAACCGGCGATACCCTTGTCAGTGTTCGGGCACCCGTTGGTGATACCAATATGGCATTAACTGAATGCTGTATTGGGCGTGGTGTCAGTGCAGTACGTCATAAATCAGGTAGTAGAAGTTATACTTACTACGCCATGCAGTCATTGCAAAACTATTTTGCAAGATTTGAGGGAGAAGGAACGGTTTTTGGCTCAATTAACAAAACGCAGTTTAATAAATTAGAATTTTTGATTCCAGCTATCAAAATCAGAGATAAATTTGAGCAAATCGTTGGCTCAATGGATGAACAAATAGAAATGTTTACAAAACAAAATTTTACACTTGCCACCATCCGCGACACCCTTTTACCCAAACTCCTATCCGGCAAACTCCGCATCTCCAATGCTGAAAAATTTGTAGAGGATATCATTGTTTAACGAAACGATTGGATAAATCATTATGTATAAAGAAGTGACTATCAATAATTTTCGGGGCGAAGGTGATTTTACCATTGCACCGTTGGGACATGTCAACCTAATGATTGGCTCAAACAGTGTTAGAAAAACGGCACTGTTAGAAGCTATTTTTTTACTGACGAATGAATCAAACATTCATTCCATCCAACAGCTCAGTGATTTTAGGTTTTTAAGGAACGATATCGGTTCTGAAAATCAGTTTGGCAAATGGTTCTGGACACCTTTGTTTCACAAGCTTGACACCGACAGTCAAATAAACATTCAAGGACAAGCAAAGGATAACTCAAAATGCCACACGAATGTGTCTGTTGTACCACACATTTCTGCACGTATCCCATTGAATAATAAGGAAAATAGACTAGGTGAACGGTTACTAGAACCCTGTCCACTAAAGAATTGCAAATTGAATATACTGACTTTAAAGGCGAAAAGCGTATTTCACGTATGTTTTTTGAAAACCGAAAAGCGTATTTCACGTATGTTTTTTGAAAACGGTGACTTAAAAAAAGTTTTTCAGGCAAAAGTTTAGCTTCGCTAAACTTTTGGCTGAAATGTTTGTCACCGCGTTGAGTATAGATTTGAATGGTGGGCAAGCGGGCAAGACATTTGGGGTGTTTTTGAAATTCGGGTAGATAAGACGATTTAAGGTGTTTTTGAAATCAGGGCCGACAGCGCACCCACCCTACATTGAAGCTATTTCATGAAATTCCTTGGAATTTGTGGCAAAGATCAGATGAGACTGATTTACGCTGATTTAATATTAATCCATTCAACATCAATCTGATTTTCAAAAAATGTTAATTAATTTATTTTTGTTAACCTACTTATGAATGATCTCTTGTGTTAATAACACTAACAAAAACAGGGTATTATCATCAATAGCTTGATAACAATAGGAACACTATCTAATGAATCCAGAACAAAATGGCTCGCTCACCAACGGGCATTTGGCTCTGCAATACTTTACTAATCGACATCAATTCACAAAACAATTTGCTGAGTATCTTAATGACTCACCACCCCCAACAAAAATATTGTTCTTTCATGGCGATGGGGGCAATGGTAAATCATTGTTGTTGAAGTTTTTACGTGAAAAATATTGCAAGCAATTTCTACCCACCATTTGGCAACAACTCAAAACGCAATCTCATGATGAGTTGACTACCGCTATTGAAAAAGTTGAGCAGTATACCCCCATCCCGACAGCGTTGCTGGATTTTGGGCACAATGAGCAATCGCGTGATCATTTTTATAGCTTATTGATGTTGCGCCGCCATTTGGGAATAGCGGCTAAAAAATTGAAATATAAATTCAAATTTCCTCACTACGATTTTGCTTGTGTATGGTATTTGCATCAAAGTGGCAAATCAAAGGAAGAAATCAAAACCTTGTTTCCACCTGAAGAAATGGAATTGATTGGTGTCATCATGGATGCTTTAGCCCAAAGTTTTTGGGCCAATTTAATTCGGAGTATTATCAGTACATTAACAAAATACTCCGGTTTACATCTTGGACTCGCTTGGCAACAATTGGGACTGGATAAACACTGGGTAGAACAAATCAAAGCAATGAATCCTGACAAAGCCTTAATTAACCAATTGCCACATTGGTTTGCCCAAGATTTAAATGCTATCATGCAAACAGACAACGCACCCTCGCGAATCGTCCTATTTTTCGATACCCATGACGCTTTTTGGGGGCATGAACACAACTTACCACAAGAAAGTTTTTTCTACAGAGATGAATGGCTACGACAATTACTGAGTGATTTGGAATTATCCACAGGGATTATGGTAGTCATCGCAGGGCGGGAAGAACCACGCTGGGCAAATTCTCCTAAGTTCATGATTTCACAAGAAAAAATAGAGACACAACTCGTTTGGCCTCTCTCAGAGGCCGATGCCCTTATCTATTTGCAAAATGCCGATATCTCAGAAACGGACTTACAACAAGCACTGATTCAGTATGCCAGTGTCAAACCAAATCAAGTGCATCCGTTTTTTCTGAGTTTGTGTGCTGATGTCGTACTGGCAGCCAAACAACGTGGAACAACCCTAAATGCCCTTGATTTCGCAACGATTCCAGAAATGAACCTAAAATCAAAGGAATTAACCAATAGGCTATTGCGGTATGTCGATAAAGAAATTGAATATGCCATTCATGCATTAAGTGCATGTCGCACATTTAATCGCGAACTCTACTTCACACTAGGAGATGCCCTACACTTTAACGCCACGCCCCCTACTTTTGAGATCATTACCCAATTTTCTTTTGTATGGCATAGCCAATCTGAAGAGAGTGAAAATGGGTATCGCATCCACGACTTGCTGCGCCGCTTGTACCATCAACAGCGCAATGTCACGAAAACAGAGGCTCATGGCATTTTGGAACAACACTACCGAAAACAAGAAAAAGTAGCAGAAGCTATTTATCATAGCTACTATCAAAACCCAGCACGGGGAATAGAAGAATGGAATGAAGTTTTTATCACAGCCGACAACCTGAGGAATGAAACATTATGTCGAACTTTACAGAAAATCAGGAACGAATTGGTTTTTTAAAGGGCAAAGCCGCTCAAGCGAGCGGTAATTATTTTGCCCGATTAGGGCGACACGAAATAGCCCTAGAAGAATACCAACAAGCACTAGCGGCTTATGAAAGCGTTTATCAAACACTTCCAGACTTTGCCGAAGCTCAAAAGAATAAAAAAACGGTGCGAGACAAATTGAGAGAATTATTTGGGCATTGGTTCGTAGTGCTAGGCAAGTGGTTACAAAACGAATTTGATAAAGCAACGGAAGCCGGTTGGCTAACACTAGAAGAGATTTTTGGTACAGCCATTCCTGCGATGCCTAGGAAAAGGGCCATTAAACGCGCCAAACAAATTGACTTGGGTACAGAAAAGTTGGCTCTGGTTATGGATATAAAAGAATTAACTCAAGAGATCAGCGTCATTTTGCGGATATATCCCCTAGGCAAACAAACCCATTTACCAGACAATCTCAAATTCACCGTCATACCGACATCAGGGGAAGCACACGAATATTTAGCCCAAAGTCATCACCCCGCTTTTGAAACCGAGTGGTTTTACAAACACGGTGAACAGTTTAGTGTTAAAATGCAACTCAACGATATGACAGTGACAGAAGATTTTGTGATTTGAATGACTAAGTTCAATTGATCAAACAACGGCTTGGAAAGAAACTATGAGTACACTATCCCATAATCTGCTGGCAAACATTAACCTAAAAATGACAGAAGAATTTAAAGAAGTCATTATTCGAGCGGCACAATTGAAAATGATGTCCGTTAACGCTTATCTTACTCATCTTGCTTATGATAATGCTAAACAAGTGATTTCAGAATATGAAACCTTGCGGCTATCCAATGAAGAACGTGATCGTTTTATAGCACTGCTCGACAATCCACCAGAACCAACTGAAAAAGCTAAAAAGGCTATGCGTAAGTATCTTAAAGGACAAAATGGATCATGACAAATTTTGAGTGGGTACTAGAAACGATTAGCAAAAAGCATGATCGCTCTCGTTTTGACTGCGGAGAACCAGATTTAAACAACTATCTAAAAAAGTTTGCGCGTCAGAATGCACAAAACAATATCACCCAAACTTTTGTGGTAGTCTCCCATAATGATGCTAATAAAATCCTTGGATTTTATAGTTTTAATGCGGGAAGCATAGAATTTAATAGGCTACCACAAGACATTTATAAAAGATTACCAAAATATCCCATTCCAATCGCACGATTAAGTCGGCTTGCTGTCGATAAATCTGCACAGGGAAAGGGGCTAGGTGAATGGCTCGTTATGGATGCTTTTAAACGGTGTGCCAAGCTTTCTAAAGAAATTGGGATATTCGGTTTGGTAGTTGATGCTAAACATGAGAAAGCCAAAAAATTTTATCTTCAATACGGCTTTCATGAACTAACTGCTCAATCACTCACGCTTTTCATCCCAACCAAAACTATCGTAGCGATGATGGCTGAATAGATCATAAGATTTTCAGATTGAGGGCACTGGGATCATTGAGTGGGAAAGCTTCAAAAGGTGATAGAATTGTGTGTTGTGTGTGTGTTGTGTGTTAACGAAAAACACTTCTATTTGTTTTTTATGAACGGAATAAAAACGGGAGCAATTTTTGACACAGAACCTGACGACACCACCCAAGATTGATTCAAATCAATTTTTCACGCAAATTTATTAAGTACCCGTCCACATATTTTTTTAAATAAAGTGAATAAAAACAATCGTTTTCGTAGTCAAAATACCGAAAAACTTCTGCACGGGTACTTAGATGTATTTGTCATTAACAATTTCACGCAAAAGTTTTGCGCGCAAAACTTTTGCGTGAAAAACAATTAACAATTAATAATTTTCACCTGCCTTGAATCGGAACACTATCAATGAATCCAGAACAAAATGGCTCGCTCACTAACGGGCATTTGGTTCTGCAATACTTTTTGCTGAGTATCTTAATAACGAGTCACCCCCAACAAAAGTCATCACCTCGCTTTTGAAACAAAGTGGTTTTATAAGCGTGGGGAACAGTTTAAGGTTAAAGTGCAACTCAATGATGTGACAGTGACGGAGGATTTTGTTATCTGAATTTCAGTTATAGATTTTTAGGTCAATAAATTCAAAAGTAATTACTTTCAATCAGTAGAGGTAAAAAATGAGTATTAAATCATCAACCTTCGGTGGAGTGCATCTTTCCGGGGAAGATGCTGAACAATTTATCAAGCAACTGCGTGATGAAAAACCCAAGCAAGCAGCAATTGATTCCTTTCATCGTGGGCAAAAATTACTGAAGGAGTACCATGAAAAAGGCTATGTGACTTTTTGCCCCCCCAAAACTCATCTTATGAGAGGAATTTAAGTGTTGAATCCACAATCACTACAGTTTCGTCAAATTCAGCCCAGTGATAATACGACCAAACTTTCGCTGGGCAAAAAGGAATATCAACCTTTGAAATCCTTTTTGCGTAATTGTGCATTGGATTTTCACCAAAATCACATCGCCAGTACTTATGTATTAGTTGATGAGGTAGCACGGGTTTGGGGCTATATTACGCTTATGTGCAGTGAAGTGACACTAGGAAGCGGTTATAGCTTTGGAGAATGTCCACGCGCAAATGAGTATAAAATTTTTCCAGCGGTTAAAGTAGCACGTCTTGCTGTTGACAAACGTTTACAAGGGCAAGGTTATGGTAGACTCATGATAGATTGGTGTGTATCTATGGTAAAAAATGACATCATGCCAATCATTGGATGTCGATTTTTGACAGTAGATGCCAAGCGTGTGTCAGTACCCTTTTATGAAAAAATGGGTTTTAACATGTTAGAGACACCTGCCAATATTATTAGCGAACATCCTGTTATGTTCATAGATTTATATAAAGTCAAGTAAGGGGTGTATAAAAAAATGCCAAAATTAATCATCCTAAAATTTGACAGCGGCAATTTCCAAGACGGATTTAAAGTCACCCTACAAATTGCAAATGAAGGCAAGTCGCCTTCCAGCGTCATACCTGGAAACTTGCCCCCAAATCCAAGCCTACCCCAAAATTATCAACGCTGGCAATCAGACTTTTTAAACTTGGATAAGTGTCTGCGGGGTAGGCGGGGAAATTCAAGCGTTTTTGATCCTAATCAAATTGTTGATCAATGCCAGCAATCCGCTGAAAATTTGTTCAAGGATTTTAAAGACTGGCTCAAATCACCAGATAAGGCGTTGCAAAACTTACGAGAAAAATTATGCCAACAATTAGGCGATCCAAAAGAGCCTATTCGCGTTATCATTCAAACTGACGAAGCCGTGCTGAAAAAACTCCCTTGGCACGAATGGGATTTATTGGCTAATACTTATACTCAAGCGGAGGTTGCTCTGTGCCCTACCAAGTATGAAAAACCGATCTGGGTACAGACAACCGATAAAACAGCAGTCAACATCTTAGCGATTTTGGGCAATAGTGAGGATATTAATGTTGACAGTGATCGCGAGTCCTTAGAAAAAATAGGGTCAAATGGCGCGGCTCCGACATTTCTTGTCGAGCCAAAACGTACCGAAGTGAGTGATAGCCTTTGGGATCAAAACTGGGATATCCTCTTTTTTGCAGGGCATAGCTCAAGCCAAGGTGAAAAAGGGCGCATATTTATTAACAGCACAGAGAGTTTGACAATTAATGAATTGAAATTCGGATTGCAAAAAACAATTCATTACGGATTGCAATTAGCGATTTTAAATTCTTGTGACGGGTTAAAACTGGCCGAAGATTTAGCCGACTTGAATATTCCACAAGTGATAGTAATGCGCGAGCCAGTGCCTGATAAAGTAGCTCAAGATTTTTTGCACTTTTTTCTCAAAGCGTTTACTGGAGGAGAATCTTTATATGTCGCAGTGCGCCACGCACGGGAGCGACTGCATGAAAATCGCTTAGACGATAAATTTCCAGGGGCAAGTTGGTTGCCCATTATTTATCAAAATCCAACCGTCATACCCCCCAATTGGGAGAATTTAAAAACGCCTGAACCTAAAATTCCCCATAATGAGAACAGTCAATCTGGGAATGGATACCGAGGAGCCAAGCCTTCAAAGCCAGTCACGCCCCGTCAACCATCGCGTGAGCAGGAAGTTGAGCTTGAGATTGACAATGATGACAATGATGGGGGAATAATATCTAAACTGAGTCATGTTCAATTTCTTTTTACGCATTTTTTGCCCGGCTTAATTGCCGGTATTGGTGGCTTAAGTTTAATGATTGTGCTATTCGTTTATAAAGACATCATAGCAAAAGACATTTTTCCACAGCTAACACAAACACAAGCCACCCTTGTGATTTTCAGTCTGATTGCTTTAACTTTTTTCATAGCCATTATTGGCATCTATGCCTGGTTTGCAAGCCAAGAAAATATTGGCGTAGTGAAATCTTTAGCATTTATGATATTGATTTTAACAATACTCGCTTTCATATCGGCCGCTGTTTATCTATTTATGCCAAATGACGAACCATCGACTGAGGCTATTGTATCTAATGGGAAAAATCATCAGCCCGAACCACCGAATCCTTGGTATTTGAAAGCGAAGGCAGCCCTAGAAAATGACAACAGAAGTATTGCGCTTCAGTATATTAATAGGGGACTTGAAAAAACGCCAAAGCCTACACCTCAACAATTTTCGAGTTTATTAGCACTCAAAATTAAAGTATTATTATTAATCGGCGGCACCGATAATCAAACCAAAGCCAAAAATATTGCAGATAAAAACAAGGGGTATTCATCCGCCTTAGATGAATGGGTAGATTGTTTAAAAGAGAAAAAATTGTTGTCGTCTTTTATTGTCACAGAAACTGAATTAGATCAATGCCCATCAGCTATTGACCACAAATAATATAAAGTCTTTAGTTTGCGCCTTGGAGTGCAAACTTTAGTTTGCGCCTTGGAGTGCAAACTTTAGTTTGCGCCTTGGAGTGCAAACTTTAGTTTGCGCCTTGGAGTGCAAACTTTAGTTTGCGGCTTGGAGTGCAAACTTTAGTTTGCGCCTTGGAGTGCAAACTTTAGTTTGCTTCTTGGAGTGCAAACTTTAGTTTGCGCCTTGGAGTGCAA
>Ga0233403_10000478_pt1 | contig 18730 bp, 17 predicted proteins | sample Na_oxic_1_MG_FD_179866 | JGI IMG/M metagenome (GOLD analysis project Ga0233403, IMG submission 179866) | Seawater microbial communities from Saanich Inlet, British Columbia, Canada - Na_oxic_1_MG | ecosystem: Environmental > Aquatic > Marine > Inlet | place: Canada: British Columbia | collected...
AACAAGTGCCGGCTGTTGTCCTTGGCTGTCTTGAAAAAGGTTTGTCTTGGTTTGAACTATTTAGAATCCAATTAGTTTCAATGGTTGTATAGATTTGAAGCGTTCCCATTGAACGACCCCAGTGCCAACGAGAGAATCGAATAATAAATTGCGAATAACTCGGTGATAGTTGTATATTGTTAAATCATCTATTTCCTGTGACTCGAAGCGTTGGATAAAATCGATACTCAATAGATTTTTAAGTACCTTTATAAAGGTAAGAGCGTTAGAGAAGTAATAGTCTTTTCCTTTTGTCTTCTTTTTTTCATCATTGGGCGACTTGCTCAAAATTTGCTGTATGAGCTGATCGTCTTTCCGACTTGGAAATCGCTTTAGTTCAAATAGCTGCAACGCTTCGCTGCTGTACCAATCTAGTCCACTATCTAATAGTGACTTAAATTTCGCAAGCAATCCAGATTGATTTCCATTTAATCGTAAGTATTCAGATTTATCCATGATTATTCTCCTTTTTGCATAACAACGTTCTTCTCCCGCGCGGCTTTTTGCGTCGGAAGCAAGACCAAATTAGAATTAATTTTACTCTGACCCCAATTATTGTCAATTAATCCATGTTACGCTGGCTACATTTATTTCGACAATTTTTTCATAAATAAGCTTTTCATTGTTTTTTTGGCCCGTTCAACAAATTCATCTTCAGATTCATTGTCTTTTGGCTTACCAATATCTTTACTGAATTCATCAAGAAAGTCATCACTATGTACAAACTGACTAACCTCTGTGCAAAATTTCTCCTTCTTACTTAAGCTTGAACTTGAAAATGAAGAGAGAGTAGTTATTGCAGGCATTAATAAGCCAGCAACCATCTTTGTATGTTCGCTTTTAGATAGTTTTTTGTTAAAATAAATTTTGAAATCAAACATTTTACTCTCCTTTTTTATAGCAATTCCCGCTCTAAAATTTGGTCATTTAGCAACCAAGTCATTTTATTGAAAAATAGCACGAAAACTCAAATTAGACATCTTTCCTAAATAATATTAATTATTTAAATTCAATGAGTTATAAAAATAACGTTATTTTGTAAATTATTGATTCTAAAAATAAAAATTAATTTAACCGGAAAAGTGTCTATTGAAATTTCTGGTATCAATTGGGTTAAAAGCATCAGCGGGAATTGCTGCCTTTTTTATATTCATTGTAATAATCTTTAAAAATTGTTACAAAACCTTCAATTATTTTATCAATAATTTTCTCCTTATCTGAATCTGAAAGTTCGTCCCAAAAATCCTTTATAAACCACAACAATATTATAATAGGGATTAACCACCACATTTATGATTTTCCTTTTATGAACCTAACTAAAACTCAAAGTAATAGCAATTTTGAGTTGAAACCTGAGTTATAAGAAAGCTAAAACGTCCTAATGACGGTAAAAAATTGGTATAAACATAGTAGGATGATTAGTTAGAACGAAACTAAACCCATATAAGAGTACAACGAAACCTCGTTCTGGAACGCTCATTGAAAAAAAAACAACGAATACCATACATTGACTATTCGTTATGTTTTTTATAATGCTCTCGCTTTGCTTGTTACTGCGTTTTGTTGAAGGTGCGTGAGACGCACCCTACCTTTGCTACCGCTTTCTATTGGGACAATTTCGAGCATCATGATCGTATCCATTACAAATACGGCATCTTCGAGCTTCTGGACAAGTTTGGATATTGTGTCCGGTTTCCCCGCATCTTGAGCATCTTTGCACATTACGACAATTTCGAGCTGTGTGATCACCAGCACCACAATAACGACAAGCCATTATTTCCTCCTTAATACTGATTTCAATTAAAATAATGTCTGCATTAAACGGGTGCCAATAGTAGCACAAATAATAAAAAATGGCCACTGGTCACAATACTTTTTTGGAATGCACGGGCAGCTTTGAGTCGCTAGTGTGTGACAAATCTAGTTACCACTTAAAGCCTCGTGCATAATATTTCAATAAAACATCTTTGTCAAACATTTCGGCAAAAAATCCCCCAGCGGCTTTCACATTTTTCCACCGCATCAATTATTAATTAATGCCAAGAGCAATTGCCACTTCAATCTTTTTTATATTGACCAAAATATTAGGCTGGATAAAAAACTTTTTTCTGGTGTGGCTTTTATAACATTGAATTTAAAATAAAAAATTAATTTATTTACCCTAACCATAAAAATTTGACCATAGTGAAGTTGGCTCAAGACACGGTAAAAAATGGTGAAAGTTATTTAAATATCATTCACGAGTGAGTTTCAAAATTTGTCGGCTCGTGTATTGAGCCAACCCGACGCTCGTTTCAAAATTATCCAATGACCGAGTGACGACCATACTCCTTTGTAAAAAGGATGGCAAGTACTTATTTAAAAATAATTTGGTGAGTTTCCGCGATGCCAGAGCCCTGCAAAAAAAATGTTTTGTAAATCCGGCTATGACTGTCACCCTCTGGAATGCCTAATATTAAGTAAGTAATAAGCACTAATTGATATGCCAGAACCTAAATAATAAAATGTGTAAATGATAATTAATAATTTCCAATTACATCCATTCACACTAAATCTATTGACGCATATCATGACAGTACCTAAGAATTTAAAAACTGCCATTGATGGTACTTTAGCTGAGCCATGAAATTTATTGGCTATTAATTATTTATTGTACTCCCTCTTGGTTGTCGTAAAAGTTATAAATTAAAAACAACAATTACGCAGTCGCATAGATTTCAACTTCGTGCCAATAAGCGGTGAGCCAGTAAATATATATGTACCACTAGAAAGTTTGGTTGCAATTAATCCGGTGGGCAGAATAAATTAAACTGATGTTACATTTCGAGTGCATGTTTGTAACATTTTTTGTTATATTTTTTGTCGCATGGAGCCGTGCAAAAACAGTTTTATAGTCAATCATTAATTTGATAATAATTATAACTAATAGGTAAATTTTATCCGGTTAATCCTTAAATTAATTACTGCATTGATTTAGTTGATGACAGTAACAAGCACCAAAAATGATGGGCGCATTCCCTTAAAGGGTAACTACAAGGATTGTATATAATAAGGGATTTATAAACCGGGATTTTTAGCTCACCGCTACAGCATTTTTCATGCTTTTCATGCCAATTATTTTCACCAAAAAGAAACCAAGTTTCTCAAAATTTGTTATTCTGAACCTCTAAAGAATAATATGGAAACTACAAAAAACTTTGTCCAAAGTGATATGTTTAGTTCTCTGTTGCCAGAGCTAGGCAATGAAGACACCCCTTTATTCTCCAAAGAGTATAAAGAACAACAAGAATTGATTGATAAGCCGGTCGATTATGTCAGTCGCAAGGCTATCGAATTACGTCCACTTGATTTTCTCAGTTTTTTTGCGGATTTTCAAAACCTTTCTGCGGATGAACTCAAAAAAATCAAAATACTGGATGCGAATAGGACCTTAGAAGCCTATCTAAAAAGAGAAACCGATTCTTTAACACTAATTGTTGAGACGGATATTGATCGGCTGAGAGACACTGTATTTCATATTGAGGTACAAACATCTTATGATAAAACGATAGATGAAAGGATTCTTATCTACAATGTGTTGATCAAACAAAAAACCAAAAGTCCTAAAATAAAGACTTTGCTGCTCAATCTGGATCCAAATCCTAATAGCCGATTGTTAGGAAGTCATGATTTTGGCACCGTCAAAATTCAATACGAAGTCAAAAATTTATGGGAACAAAGTTATCAGGAAATCAAACAAAAAGGCTTGATTGGCTTGTTACCTTTTACCCCGTATTTAAACGGAGGCAAACAACCCGAAATTTGGGAAGCCTCGGAAATCATTAAAGAGGAAATTAGCGAGCCTCAAGAACAAGCGGAAATGTTATTTTTACTTGCTATCCTCGCCGGGAGAAAGTATAATACTGTCGGTTTTAAATTACTTTCACCATCAACTCTCATGAACGTCGAATCACTTAGAAATGATCCAACCGCCAAAGAACTAATTCACCTTTTGTTCCCAGATGAAATAGCAGAGGCCGAAACACGGGCAGAAGTCCGGGGTGAAGTCCGGGGAATAGAAAAAGGTGTGAAAATAGCGACCGAAAATTTGATACGTCGCTTTGATAATGTACTCAGTGAAGAACAAATTCAGCAACTCAAAGGGGAAGTAGGAATTATGGCCCCTACACAATGAATCTTTAGTACAACAGATTAGCAGGCTCAACTTAAGCCGCGACACTTTTGTGTTACTTGATGTTCAAGTCATGTAGGTCGGGTTAGATTTTTTTGCACAGCAAAAAAACGTAACCCGACAAAAGCGTTAATTTTGGTAGAAGAAATGTCGGGTTACGTTATCGCGCTACGCTTGATAAGCTAACCCGACCTACAATTGCTTAACCCTTTGATGTTGTATGTTGTCGCGGCTTAAGTTGGTAGCCGATTAGCAGACTAAACGGATTGATAAAGCAATGATTTTAAAAATAATTTTGAATAGTGAATTATTTGAATTAGCAAAAGCTCTAATCTCAATAGTCAACTAACCTTAAAATCCGTTTAATCCGCTAATCCGTTGTACTAAACATGGAAGAAAATTGCCGCGATGTTAGCCAATCTCTTTAGTAGTTTATCGTGAAGAAATCGCCGATTTGTGCGTATCTGTGGCAAAAAGTCAGTGCATGAATTAGATATATCAGACTTGGTTACAACGGATATAAATATTAGTCAGCATACTGAGATTAAGCATGTATAGCTTGTTGGTAGGCAACACTTGATGTTCAGAATTCTAATTAATAAAATCAACACTGCTGACTTCAAACAAACCATTATTAAATTCCAAATTTGCTCGCAATACCCAAAACGTATCATCGTCGGAAAATGGTATATAGTACAAAGTTGAAATGTGCATATTCAATTCTGGGGAAACCGTCACCGTTTCTGCACAATCTGTTGCTGCTATGGAGCCATAATTGGTAATTTGCAATTGCGAATCATTGATGAACTCCAAATCAGCCCACAATATTCTTGGCGTAGCCCCTGAAGTCGCTACATAAGTTAGAGCTGGAATATGCACTTTTCCTTCTGAAGAAACAATTACCGGCTCACAAGCCTCTGTAGAAACCTCAGCATTAATAAGTTCTGATTCATTTTTCCCCTCATTATTATTACTCCCCTCATTATTGTCATCCCCACCACTAATATTCTCATCTGCAACATTGGCACTTATTTTAACTATGAAACTCCGTTCACCTGAAAACGTAAATGTCGCATGTTGACCAACATTACCCGTCATATTTACCAACACCGTATTTCCATCTTCAAATTCAGTCACAATAGTCATACCACCACTATAACTAAAAGAGAGCCTTCCACCTAAATCAGGAAAACTGGAAGTCGGTGGCACATAGAATGCGAACTCTTCAGTATTCGATGATAGCAATATTTCCTCACCTTCCCCTTGAACCGTGTATAAGGGTACCCCCAAATCTCTAGTTGTAAAACGCCATGTCAAGGTTTCGGCACTTGAATTTGTCACATATCCAACTTCAACCCGATAAGCCGTGTTCCAATCCAAGCGCACTAAAGGAAATAGAGCATATTCAAGAGCGGAAAATTTCCCAGAAGGATCAGTGCTTTCAGTTAACAAGCGCGTCGGTTGTATTTCGACGTTATCGGATTCACGATAAATTTTAAATTCTGTGACATCGACACCAACATCCGTAAAGGTAAGGGGATTAAATTGGACAGAAAGCGGATAACCAGAAACAGAATAATCTGGTAATGGATCCGGGGATTCTTCAAAAAAAGCCGGAGGTACATCATTATCGCCATCAGCCGGCCATTGCACAATATAAGGATTATTGCCTTGTGCCCCAATTGCAACGGCACTAAAGTCAGCACTGCCAATATGAATATCGGGTTCACAAATACCATAATGATAGACACCAGTACCAGTAAAACTTGCGCCGTGACACAACGTATTGTAATCAGAGTTACCCATGTTAAACACGTAGGCACTGTGGAAATTGGGAGATGTGACCATGCCAATCCCGATACCAATTTCATTATTGACGAAATCCAAAAAACCAAAGCGGTGGTAAATCGCACTCATAAGGCCATCAATGGCATTTTTACTTTTGCGGCTACCAGAACTGACATTTTCGGAGACAAAGGTACTACGGTAACCCGCAAAAACAACCCTATCATTTACCCGAACCCCGGTAAAGCCGGTTGTCCCGGCGGACTCATAATGACCAACCATAAAATTATCAACTAAATAATTAGCATGATTAAACGCTGCTTGTTCAAGTTGCGGGTTTGCTGAAAATTCAGTCATCCCAGCCCGGACTCGAAGTTGGTTTAAGTAAGAATAACCATCAATTAAATCTTGAGGATCATAACTACCAGCATGAGCTATACTTATACCTAATGTTAAAGCTAGTAAAAAAATTCCACGTTTCATTTTCATTAATAGGCCCTCTTAAATTAATAATTAATAATTGTAAATAATCCATTTTTAGACTAAATTGCAGCTTCAAAAATTCAATTTCACCATTTAACATTTACTTTAAAGGAATTTGTTATGTTTGTTAAAGAGATAAACTGGAATCGCGGTTTGGTGTTTGCAACCCTGTCCGTAACGTTTTATTTACAACTCATTTAAGATCACTATAGACTAAATTTTAGGCACCCTTCAAAAATTCAATTTCACCATTTAACATTTACTTTAAAGGAATTTGTTATGTTTGTTAAAGAGATAAACTCTAATGAATTAGAGCAATGGCTAAAAGGGGAAACCCCACCACTATTAATTGATGTGCGTTCTCCACAAGAAATGGCGGGGGCATCCATTCCCAATGGCAAACCTTTGCCACTTAATCTTCTGCCATTACGAGTTAATGAAGTACCCACAGATGAAAAAGTGGTATTTTATTGTCGATCCGGAGCACGTTCTGCCCAAGCGTGTATGTACCTAGCACAACAAGGTTATGACAATGTTTATAATCTGCATGGTGGGATTATAAATTGGGTGCGTAGTGGGTTATCGGTGGAGCCGATGATAATTTAGCTGGTTTACCTTAACTATAGTTCATTGCTGCTGGATGGGGTTTTTACTTGTATTCGAGGTTTTGCCAATTATTTTTCACCCGATTTTTGTTCCTTGAAGTATTAAAGAAATCCGATTTTTTGCAAAAATCGGATTTCTAGCCCGATGCAGTGATTATTGAAGAAAAAACCTGACCGATTTCAAAAACCGGTCAGGTTTATATAATGAACAAGTTGTGCCCGCGTGCAGTATATACTTCCATTGCCGGTTTACAACCCCCGTCCGTCACTCATTGCTTCCCGGGGTTTGCAACCCCATCTCCGCAACATTGGATTTTTTTGGTTGTTTCTCATAAACTTGCATGGCCGGTTCAAGCAACTCAAATCCATTTTTAATCCGTGGCCCCATCTTGCCGGTGAAACTCGCTACCCACATTGGATATTCCTCATTTGCCTTGAGTAGTTTATTCCATACTTTAGGACGCACCATCATTTGAACTACTTGTTTATCAGCATTGACACAAAACCGTTGCCACCCACGTTTGACTGGTTCTACCCAATTAGGCAATTCACTGATTTTGATGTTGATTTCAAACTTTCCTGGTGTTCTCGGCATTCTAATGGTAGATGTTTGAGGCGTGTACACCCTTTTTTCCGTCACACCTTGAGGTTTGAATTCCGGTTTTTGTCTTAAACTAGATACGAAACTAGAAGAACTTGCCCCTTCTCTATTCTTGGCTCCAGATTGGGACGGATAGATATCCGCAGGTTTCTTCCTTAATTTCAGTGTGAGTTTTTCAGGTTTGTTGGTAGTTGGTTGAGATTGTATCGTAGCTGTTTTTTTCTTTAACCCCAGCGTTAATTTGGGTTTATTTCCAAGCATAATATTTCTCCTTCAAAATTGTGACGAATTTTTCAGCTTGATATTTGCGTTAATTAATGGGAACTGGTAGCGGTTCAAAAGTCATCATTTCCAAATCGCCAAATATATAAGTCGCGGGGGCACCAACACCACCTACGGAACCCGGATTACACATAACAGTTTGTGTCCCCTTTATATTCGTTAAGTGTTCAATTGATACGCAATGACTATGTCCATAACAAACTAACTCATAGTCACCAGTGACAGCCATCGCTTGTGCGTAATGTGGATAATGGACCAAGAAAATTCGCCGTCCTCCCAAAGTAAACGCGGCATCTTGACCATGATAATGAATCAAACTATTTTTGGTATGAGAAAGCTTTATTAATATATAAAGATCACCAGTGTTATTTCCATGAATCGCATGTATAGGCAAACCATAAGGTTGCAATTGTTGGAGCGTACTTGGTGCCACAATATCGCCACAATGCAAAACTGCTTCTGCACCGCGCTGCCTAGCATCAGCCACTGCTGCACATAGCTTTGGGATATTGTCATGACTATCAGAAACAATACAAATTTTCATGTTACGATTTATCCCATCATATTTATTAAGCCTTGCGCGTTGAGCCTCGCATCCATTGCCAACAATTTACGGCAAGTATCAATCGGCACAGCACAATCAAGACGTTGCAACTCATCTAAAAAATAACTCAAGATGCCATCAACTAATAAAGTATTGCTTGAATCCAAGCGGTTTGCCACTGATTCGATGATTTTCACTTGTTTGTCTATTGACTCATGTAAAATATCCGCCAGTTTAATGACTTCAGTAATTTCTCCATAATGAGTCAAATACATTTTGTCGGGATAATAAGAAAGTAAACGGTTTATTGATTCATGCATTGCCGATGGCTCAAATTGCACCGGTGTTGTCGTTGCAAAAATAAATCTCCCTTTGGGGGTAACAAAATCTTGATAGGAAATGCCAAACGCATCTCCGGTGAAAAAACATTTAGCGCGTTCATCAAAGATACAAAAATGATGCCGTGCATGTCCGGGGGTGTCTAAAAACAATAAGGGACGGCCTTGAAATTCCAGAACTTGCTCATCTGCTGCTTGAATAACACGCTCTGCTGCAACCGGTACAATCTTTCCATAAAAGGCTTGAAAAACCTTCTCACCATAAACAGCTATAGTGCCGGCTATTAATTTACTTGGATTTATTATATGGTGTGCCCCGCGTGGATGAACTACCAAACGAGCATTCGGCAAAGCTTGCATTAACTTTCCCGCACCGCCGGCATGATCCAAATGCACATGTGTCACAATAACGTAATCGACGTTTTCAGCCGCAATATTTTTAGTTTGTAACACATCTAATAGGCGCGATACAGAGTATGTGGTACCAACATCAATATAGGCAGCATGATTATTTTCGATTAGCAAGTGACTGGCAGCAAAGCCTGGACGCATAAAGCCGGTATCTATGGTAGTGATACCAAAAGCATGGTCATGTAAAACGCCATTCGTCATAAGCTATGTTTTATTAAAAATGGAAAATAGTGGTTCTCAAATTTTCGGTCAAAAACCAATAGTGAACGGAACATTTTTTGCTTAATTGCTAACCTATTGTTATTTAAAATTTTTTTAAAGTTTCAAAGAAATCCGATTTTGCCAAAAATCGGATTTCTGGCTTCGTAAAAATTTTACAAACAGAAACTGATGCTAAACCCACTTTTATGCTGTAAATTTTCACACAACAAAAACTATTGGCTTTATTTAATTTATAAGCAAAAAGTGTTCCGTTCACTATTGGTCAAAAGCATAATTAAGATAGTAAGTATTCAGCCTTTAGTATCAAAAATCGTAACTACTAAAGTTCGTGTCTCATTGAGTACAACTTTTTTAGGATTGAACTTCTTTATGAGGGGACTTTCCATTATTTATCAATCAAACCTTCATGGAATCAAGTACAACCGGCTTTTTATGAGAAGTTTGGTTTCTGTAGTCATGTTTTGCCTCACAAAAATGTTTGAATTTGAGTTATCAACTATAATAAACAATTGCTAATAGCTATTGTATATTTGATAACTTTAATTTATTATGAATTACCGAAAGAATTTTGGGGCATTCGTGGTATTATCTACCAGTGTTTTTAGATCAAGTCACAATGTGCTTTTAACCTTTCATTTTTTAATTAACAATGGGCCATTTAACAAAATCACCGCCCGGGCCTATATTAATGATGGCCGGCGGAACCGGTGGGCATGTATTTCCAGCCCTAGCAATAGCAGAGGCTTTGCGGACACAGGGTTTTGCGGTATGCTGGCTAGGGACACGACGGGGATTAGAAGCCCGGGTTGTACCGGCAGCTAAAATAGAGATAAAATATATTAGTATCAGTGGAATACGTGGTAAGGGATGGTTAAGTCTACTTGTGGCACCGTTTAAAATTCTTGCGGCAATTTTGCAGTCAATGCGTGTCTTACGGGTCGTTCGTCCGGTGGCAGTGGTTGGGATGGGCGGATTTGTTACGGGGCCAGCCGGTGTCGCGGCATTTTTGTTACGCATACCACTATTAATTCATGAACAAAATGCAATTGCTGGTTTAACTAATCGTTGGTTAGCACGATTGGCAACGAGAGTAATGGAAGCCTTTCCCGGGACTTTTCCTAAAAATTACCACGCGGTGCATACGGGAAACCCGTTACGTGCCAAAATTACGGCAAAGCCCACACCAATAATAGTGCATAAACCACTGCGAGTGTTAATTGTCGGTGGTAGTTTGGGAGCTAAAGTATTGAATGAGATGGTGCCTCTGGCTCTGCGGCAAATGCCGGGTACTATAACAGTTTGGCATCAAACCGGGGAGATGGGAGAAGAGGCAACGCAACAAGCTTATGATGATACATCACTTGAAGCACGGGTAGAAGCTTTTATTGAGGATATGGGTGTCGCTTATTTATGGGCGGATATTGTGATTTGCCGGGCTGGAGCTATAACGGTTAGCGAGTTAGCACAAGCTGGGGTTGCTAGTATATTAGTACCATACCCTCATGCAGTGGATGATCATCAAACTAGTAATGCCAAATTTTTATTCAATAGTGGTGGAGCGATATTATTGCCACAAACACAACTCACAGTCGAAAAATTAGCGAGTTTAGTGACAGAGTTATACGAAAATCCAACACGTTTACAAACTATGTCAGCAGCGGCACGACAGTGTGCGGAGCCCACAGCACTGCAACAAGTGGTAAACTTAGTCCTTGATTCTCTATTCGATTAGGTACGGTGCCAGTCTTCTATCAAAGCTATCGGTAATCATCATTAACACACGTAGCACCTCCAAACAATTGTGAATTGTGAATTAGTTGCAGTAATTTAAATAATTTATACAACCATACTAACTGATAATTGATAACTTTATAACTGAAATGAAGATTAATGGATATAACAATCGTTCCCTGCCAAAACGTTCCAGACGCATTCACTTTATTGGCATAGGGGGTTCTGGCATGGGTGGCATCGCTGAAGTGATGCACCATATAGGCTATGCGGTTTCCGGCTCCGATTTGCACAAAAACAGTATGACACGCCGTCTTACTGATTTAGGTATTAAAATATTGTTTGGGCATAGTGCAGAACATGTACATGGATGCGATGTAGCAGTTATTTCGAGTGCGGTACAAGAAGATAACCCGGAGGTACAAGCAGCTCGTGCTAGACGGATTCCCGTTGTGCCACGCGCTGAAATGTTAGGCGAATTAATGCGATTTAGTATTGGAATTGCTATAGCCGGAACACATGGTAAAACTACAACTACCAGTTTGATTGCAAGTATATTAGCAGAAGGTAATTTAGATCCAACTTTTGTGATAGGAGGACGTTTAAATAGTGTCGGGACTCACGCGGGTTTAGGTACCGGAGAATATTTGGTTGCTGAAGCTGATGAAAGTGATGCCTCCTTTTTATTTTTAAAACCGGTTATGGCAGTGGTTACCAATATTGATGCTGACCATATACGAACTTATAACAACGATTTCAATCAGTTACGTCAAACTTTCCTAAATTTTTTGCAACAATTACCTTTTTATGGATTAGCAGTTCTGTGTATTGATGATCCGGTGATAGAGGGTATCTTGCCACAGTTGACTAAGCCGAAAATAACTTATGGTTTTTCTAGTAAAGCAGATATTCGCGCAATCCCACTAGAACAGAAACAAGGCCAAACTCACTTTAAAGTCTTACGTGATCAAACGGGGTGGTTAGACGTGACACTTAATTTACCTGGTAAGCATAATGTGCATAATGCATTAGCCGCGATTGCAATTGCTTATGAAGTGGGGGTACCGGAAACCGTGATTTGTAAAGCGTTACAAGCCTTTAGCGGCATAAGCCGGCGTTTTCAAATGCACAAAATTTTGCGATCAAAAGGAGATATTTTACACATTGACGATTATGGACATCACCCCCGTGAAATTGCCGCTGTGCTTCAGGCCATTCGTGACGGGTGGCCAGGGCGACGAATTGTTTTAGCATTTCAACCCCATCGCTATACCCGCACTCATGATTTATTTGATGATTTTGTCGAAGTCTTGAGCCAAGTTGAGGTATTATTATTACTTGATGTTTATGCTGCCGGTGAAACCGTAATAGCGGATGCGACTGGGGAATCTTTATGTCAAGCTATTAATGCATCGAAAAAAGTTAAACCCCGATTTGTAGAACAACCAGAACAGTTGCCAGATATCCTGCTACCAATGTTGCGAGACCAAGACATCTTACTAACTTTAGGGGCCGGTAGCATTGGCACAATTGCTGCCACACTTTTTCAGTAATTATAATTAGTAATCAGTTTTCCGTGATCAATGTTCAATAATCAGTTATTAGATAACAATTCCATTGACAACTATTAACATGTTAACAGATGAAGTTAACACTTTTTGCGAATTGTGAATTAGTTCGTCACAACCCTTGATCTCCTAGCAATCTGAAAGCTTTCCGTTACTTGTACTCAAATCCATTTTTTTTAATGTGGAAGGCTAACCACCTTTGAGCATACCAGTCATGCTAACTATGGATTGAAATTTTGTCAAGCATTAATTATGATAGATTATATGATTTAAACCGAAATCATTCAAACCGGTTATTAACAATTAATCTACAATAAGTCATGTCAAGAAAATAATTTTTGACAGTGACATTTTGTACCTAAAAGTATTAACATGTCAAGAGTTATCAATACTTTTATGTACTATACAATCAAGCCAAAGGTCTGTATGTCAAATTTTAACATGGTCGGTTTGCGTGGCAAACTGCGTCATTTTGAGCCGATGGCACGCCATACATCGTTGCGAGTGGGAGGCCCAGCCCAGTGGTTTTATGAACCGGCATCCCAAGCGGATTTAGCACAGTTATTGCGACAACTGGCAATTGATATACCGGTTTTTTGGTTAGGCTTGGGCAGTAACCTTTTAGTGCGGGATGGTGGAATAGATGGCGTTGTGATACTGACAGCCGGATTATTGAATGAAATCAAAATCTTAAATGATAAAGAAATTTCCAATAATAATGCCACATTATTATATATAGAAGCCGGTGTTAGTTGTGCTTTCGTTGCTCGTTTTGCGGCCCGGGCCGGATTAACCGGTACCGAATTTTTGGCCGGTATCCCCGGGACGTTCGGAGGTGCTTTAGCTATGAATGCCGGTGCTTGGGGTGATGATACATGGTCGCTGGTACTGAGTGTCGAAACCTTAAATCGACAAGGGCAAATTCATCATCGAACCGTAACCGACTATGAAGTTGGTTATCGCCATGTCTGCGGACCCAAAAATGAGTGGTTTGTTGCTGCCACCTTACAACTTCAACACGGGGATCCACAATTAGTACAAGGTAATGCTAAAATTGCGGCCTTAATGAAACAACGTAATGAAAAGCAACCGATTGGTTTACCAACTTGTGGCTCTGTGTTTCGTAATCCGCCGGGTGATTATGCGGCGCGGTTGATAGAACAAGCCGGTTGGAAGGGAAAGTGTGTTGGCGGTGCCTGTGTTTCAGATAAACATGCGAATTTTATAATCAACCGCAATGCGACAACGGCAGCTAATATTGAAAATTTAATTGAGCAAATTAAAACATCTGTAAAACATAAATTTGGTATTGAATTGACACCGGAAGTGATTATTGTTGGGAATTGTGAATTGTGAATTGTGAATTGTGAATGCATAAATAAATCGTTCAAGTTGCTTGAGATAACGGATTTATTAAGCTCATGATCCATTCATTTTCACAAATTTGATGTATGTTCAATATATATAAATTAATACATTTACAATTCACAATTCACAATTCACAATTCACAATTAAATACTGAACATGAGAACGGAATTTGGTAAAGTAGCAGTGCTTATGGGTGGCAATTCTGCGGAGCGAGAAATTTCCCGATTAAGCGGACAAGCTGTATTAGCAGCATTATTGCGGCAAAATATTGATGTAATGGGCATTGATACTGCACATAATGTCGTGGCCCAACTGACTGAAACACCCATTGACCGAGCATTTATTGCCCTCCATGGGCGTGGTGGTGAAGACGGCACAATTCAAGGAATGTTAGAACTCTTACGGATACCTTATACCGGCAGTCGCGTATTAGGTTCTGCCTTAGCTCTGGACAAGTACCGTACTAAACAACTATGGCAAAGTATGGGATTGCCAACTCCAATAGCTGAGCTTATACATTCCAACAGCCAACTACCCGAAATAGTTGCTAAGCTTGGCTTACCGCTTATGGTCAAACCAGTGTTAGAAGGTTCAAGTGTTGGGATGTGCATCGTCTCCCATATTGATGAGTTGGCGAAGGCTTATGAAACGGCCTCACATTTTGATTGTGTGGTTATGGCAGAACGTTATATCAATGGCCCCGAATTCACAGCTGCCATTTTACAAGATACCGTCTTGCCGCTAATACGCTTACAAACACCTCGTGAATTTTACGATTTTACCGCCAAATATAGCGATACCCAAACAACATACTTATGCCCTTGTGGACTGCCACCTTCGCTCGAAAAAGCTTTACAAGACTTGGCCTTTTCCGCCTTCCAGTCAGTCGGCGGGGAAGGTTGGGGACGGGTCGATTTTTTATGTGATGATGCCGGTAAACCTTGGTTAATAGAAGTCAATACCGTACCGGGCTTGACTGATCATAGCTTGGTGCCCATGGCAGCAAAAGCTGCAAACATCAGCTTTGATGAACTTATCTTGCGTATATTAGCTACTGTATGAAACTTTATTTATTATCTTTTATATATTATTTATTGCCTTATGTACTTATCGGATTGTTAATAAGATTAGTGTATAGTTTTTTTCTTATCGAAGCCGCCGGATTACTTATGTCTGAAAATGGCGGCAAAGAGCAACTAGCCGGGTTATTGGTATATAACAAAGTGAATATACAACGCGGTGAACATTCGAGTTCCGCCTTTTTCGTAAGTTTTTTAACACCTCGTATATTGCTAGAGCTTCCATTGCCACCAAACCAAACCATACCAACTATCGACCGGTGCTATAAGATACTTGATAAATTCCTGATAAACCATAGGTTTTCCAAAAACATAGATATTTATCCAAACCCTTTTACTGGAATACTAAATATCAACGGCTTTGCCGGGAAATGGGCGATGGCTGAGAGAGAGTAATATGCCTGGTAGAGATAAAGATAAAAATTTAATCGTTGGCCTTGATATAGGAACCTCTAAAGTAGTTGCTATTGTCGGTGAGGTTGCTGATGGTTTCGATGAAGTAGAAATTATTGGCATAGGGCAGCATCCATCGCGAGGCTTAAAAAAAGGGGTTGTGGTCAATATTGATTCTACCACCCACTCGATTCAACGTGCCGTAGAAGAGGCCGAATTAATGTCCGGATGTGAAATTAATTCAGTCTACACCGGCATAGCCGGTAGCCACATCCGTAGCATGAATTCCCATGGCATAGTGGCGATTCGAGATAAAGAAGTGAATCCGGACGACGTTGCCCGCGTCATAGATGCAGCCCGTGCCGTAGCCATACCCGCTGACCAAAGAATCATCCATGTTTTACCTCAAGAATTTGTAATCGACAATCAAGAAGGTATCCGAGAGCCTATTGGTATGTCTGGAGTGCGGCTCGAAGCCAAAGTCCATTTAGTCTCTGGAGCCTCAAGTGCGGCCCAAAATATTATAAAGTGTATACGCTTATGTGGGCTTGATGTCGATGATATGATACTTGAGCAACTAGCCTCTAGTACTGCCGTATTGACCGAAGATGAAAAAGATTTAGGCGTATGTTTGGTCGATATTGGCGGCGGAACCACTGATATTGCTATATTTACTGAAGGAGCGATTCGCCACACAGCTGTCATACCAATTGCCGGCGACCAAGTAACCAACGATATTGCGGTTGCCCTGCGTACCCCAACTCAATATGCAGAGACCATTAAAATAAAATATGCTTGTGCCTTAACTAAACTGGCGAATGCCGAAGAAATGATAGAAGTTCCAAGCGTTGGTGCTCGACCACCACGCAACTTAGCAAGGCAAACATTAGCTGATGTAGTCGAGCCTCGCTATGAAGAACTATTATCCCTCGTCCAAGCCGTATTGCGACGTAGTGGTTATGAAGACATGATAGCAGCCGGGGTGGTACTTACGGGCGGAAGTGCCAAAATGGATGGTGTCATAGAGTTGGCAGAGGAAGTATTTCATGTTCCGGTGCGGGTAGGTTTCCCTAAATATGTGACTGGTCTAATTGATGTTGTCAACAGTCCCATTCATGCGACCGGGGTAGGCCTTCTGCTCTTTGGCCATCAACATCGCCATGAGCGTATTGCGGATATTACCCAAACTATCGGAACAAAAGGGACAATAACTCGCATGAAAAACTGGTTTCAGGGTAACTTTTAAAGATAAATAAAAAGAGGTTTTTACAGTGTTTGAGTTAATGGATACCTATAGCCAGAATGCCGTGATAAAAGTTATTGGGGTCGGAGGCGGAGGTGGCAATGCAGTTGAACACATGCTCCAAGGTAATATTGAGGGAGTGGAGTTTATTTGTGCTAATACCGACGCTCAAGCCCTAAAAAATTCATCGGCACGAACCATATTGCAACTGGGTACTGATGTAACTAAAGGCTTGGGAGCCGGGGCTAATCCGGATGTAGGTCAACAAGCCGCCTTAGAGGATCGGGAACGTATTATGGCAGTCCTTGAAGGTACTGACATGGTATTTGTTACCGCTGGCATGGGTGGTGGTACCGGTACCGGAGCCGCTCCCATCGTCGCCCAAGTTGCTAAAGAACTTGGAATATTAACCGTGGCCGTAGTGACGCGCCCGTTTCCGTTTGAAGGTAGAAAACGTGCCTTGGTTGCCGAAGAAGGCATGAAAGAGCTTAGCCAACAAGTTGATTCATTAATTATTATACCCAATGAAAAATTGCTAAGTGTCTTAGGGCGCGATACAAGTTTATTGGACGCATTCAAAGCGGCTAATGATGTTTTATTTGGAGCCGTACAAGGTATTTCCGAATTGATAACACGCCCCGGCTTGATTAATGTGGATTTTGCTGACGTTACCACCGTTATGCAAGAGATGGGGCTAGCAATGATGGGCACCGGTCATGCCAAGGGTGAGGGTCGGGCGCGTAAAGCCGGCATGGAGGCAATTTCAAGTCCCCTCTTAGAAGATGTTGATTTGTCGGGGGCTCGCGGAATTTTAGTTAATATGACAGCGGGCATGGACTTGAGCATAGGCGAGTTTGAGGAGATGGGTGATGTGGTTGAAGAATTTGCCTCAGAAAATGCCACCGTAGTAGTGGGAACAGTGCTTGACCAAGAAATGAATGATGAAATGCGAGTCACTGTGATTGCGACCGGAGTTGGTCCCAAAGGCAAATCCGAACCGGAGGAACGAGAGCCTTCCATGAGAGTTGTGCCAAAGGTGGTCGAAAAAAATCCCTCCGGTAAAATAAGTGACTACAAAGAGTTCGATAAACCGACGGTGACACGTTTGCAATCTAGCAATAATGATAGTAATTCGCTTGATAGCCATGATGGCCATAATGCCCAGTCAGAGAGTTACTTAGATATTCCAGCTTTCTTACGTCGGCAAGCAGATTGAATTTTTAATTTTAGAAATAGAAAATTAGCTGATAAAGCGAATATCAATATTAAAATATTCATGTAAAATTAACTATTTTTTTGGATACTTAGATTTAATTTTTAAGCGCCGGCGATTTTATATGTCTTGGTTAATTTGTAATGATCATTTTTTAGCTTGATATTCGTATTAAATATCTTCGCAAGTAGCGAATAGTTAATTTCAAACCGTGAATAATTGGGTTAATTTGCAATGATCATTCTTCAATTGCCAAGTGTTTACCACTTATAGTTTTTAGCACTTGACGTTTTTGGATATATCGTGTGCTTATTGCATAACTATTGGTTTAAAAATTTCCGTCTATTGCAAAACTCTTGTGCATAAACGTTACATGATATATAGACGAAAAGAATAAATAACTTCACAAAAAACTGACCAGTTTCCAAACGCGGAACGTTTGGCTCCAAATAAATATTTTTCTGAAAATCTATAGATGTTCAGAAAAATAACTTCAGACACATAAGGGCAACCAAATCGGCATGCCCATTTGTGAATTTATTTATTTTTACAAACTATAGCATGTAATATATTGATTTATGGTGGCGTTTGCAAGCGTCTAATTAATTCTACTTTGTCACATTTTCGTGGAACCGGGTTTGTAACACCAAACG
>Ga0233403_10000479_pt1 | contig 18721 bp, 13 predicted proteins | sample Na_oxic_1_MG_FD_179866 | JGI IMG/M metagenome (GOLD analysis project Ga0233403, IMG submission 179866) | Seawater microbial communities from Saanich Inlet, British Columbia, Canada - Na_oxic_1_MG | ecosystem: Environmental > Aquatic > Marine > Inlet | place: Canada: British Columbia | collected...
ACCAAAAAATAATAGATAATATAGTCATTTATCGTTTTTGCCAAAGAATAGCAAAATGCCGCCGCGCGGTCCCCCCTCCCAGCGGGAGGGGGTTAGGGGGAGGGAGAGATCGTGAACCTAAAAATAGCATAAGAAATCCTGGTTAAAAAAAGCTCATACTGCACAGCCTAGATCGAGGGGTGGTTATCGGGAAACGCTTATAAGTGCTATAAAATGGATTTGAAATCTGATATCCAAAGCATAAGCATAAATGAAGTCCAAAATGTATTTTTGAATGGGGAGTCCTTTACTATAGCTTTGAAAATATAGGAGGAATTGAATGCAAGACTATTTTTATCGGTTAGCTGATTTTATTGACACACAATTACAAAACGATGAAATGTATTTATGTGAATTTACGGCTGAAAAATCCGATTTTATTCGTTTTAATAAAGCCAAAATTCGTCAACCCACGAGTGTTGAACAGCGTTATCTTGAAATTGATCTGATTGATGGTCAGCGTCATTCTACTGGACAATTGGCATTGAGCGGCGATAAGTTAACCGATCAAGAACGCGTCACTACTTTATTGGCAGAATTACGGGAACAATTGCCACATATTCCTGATGATCCCTATTTGCTCTATGCAACAGAGATACAATCGACTGAAACAAATGGGAGTAATTTGTTGCCAACCCCGGCTGAGGCTGTGAATACCATTGTCGATGCTATTCAAAGTTATGATTTTGTGGGCCTTTATGCCGCAGGAGGCATTTTTACCGGGTTTGCTAATTCGTTAGGACAACGTAATTGGCATAGTAGTTATAATTTCAATTTGGATTGGAGCTTTTATCATGATACTGATAAGGCTGTTAAATCCGCTTATGCCGGCTTTCAGTGGAAAAATACCACTTTTCAGGAAAAAATTACTCAATCTTTAGCGCAATTAGATATTTTAAAACAGGAAGCCCGATCCATTGAACCAGGTAAGTATCGTGTATATCTCTCGCCAACCGCTTTGTATGAAATTTTCCACTTGTTATCTTGGGGTGGCTTTGGACTCAAATCACAGCGTACCAAAGAAAGTTCATTATTAAGAATGCTTGAAAAACCCGCACAACAATTACACCCAAGCGTTACACTCATGGAAAATGTGGCTGATGGCATTGCGCCGGCTTTTCAATCAAAAGGTTTTATCAAACCACCACAAATACCATTGATAATACAAGGTGCTTATCAACAAGCTCTTATATCGCCCCGTTCTGCGAAAGAATATGGTGTCGATACGAATGGAGCCCATGAAGAAGAAACACCCACTTCGTTGGACTTAGCCGCGGGCGATCTGCCGCAAGCTGATGTTCTGAAAACTTTGGATACGGGCTGTTATATTAATAATTTATGGTATTTAAATTATTCGGATCGGGCTGCTTGTCGAATGACGGGGATGACACGTTTTGCTACTTTTTGGGTTGAAAAGGGTGAAATTGTTGCGCCGCTGTCGGTGATGCGTTTTGATGAGACACTTTATCGTATTTTGGGTGAATCATTAGTGGCTTTGACCGCTGAACGAGAATTTATTATGGAAACAGATACTTATGAAAATCGTTCGACTAACAGTGCGAGATTGCCAGGTGCGTTAGTAGAGGAATTTACCTTTACACTTTAAGTCATGTTACGCACAATGCTTCAAAAAGCTTGATCCTTTGTTTTAAAGAAAAATTCCCTCTAACCCTAGACGGTGCAGTTTGAGCTTTTTTAAACCCTATTTTTTTAGGCTGTTTTTGTGTTCACGATCTCTCCCTCCCCCTAACCCCCTCCCGCTGGGAGGGGGGACCGTCCAGTGCCATTTTCCTATTTGTTAACGATAACAAGATAGAGAAAATTAACAGTTAACATATTGTTTTTAAAATTATTTAATGACTATCGTTTTAGCTAAAGATAGCAAAATGGCACGGCGCGGTCCCCCCGCCCAGCGGGCTACTCTATGCACACAACTTTTTAAATATTTGATTTTTCTATTATCTTATGTGTTTTCGGTGGGCAAGCGGGTGGTACGATTTTTGGTCTATTTCAACTCTTTGTGGCCCGCTTACCCACCCTACAAGTCTAAAGATAGCAAAATGGCACGGCGCGGTCCCCCCTCCCAGCGGGAGGGGGTTAGGGGGAGGGAGAGATCGTGAACACAAAAATAGCCTCAGTGAGGAAATATTTTTCTTGAAATCAAGAATCAAGCTTTTTGGAAGCCATGAATTCCTAAATATAAAATTTCAATTGATGGTGTGATAAATGTAGGATGTTTCAATGAGAATGTGAAATCAGATATGATGTCATGTAACATTGTCAAATTAATCATTCACCATTCACCATTCATCATTCATAAGCGATGTCATTAAAAAATATTATAAAAACGGGTATTAGTACGTTAGTCAATAGCACCGTGATCAATGTTTTAGCACAACGTGGCACTGATCAAGTCATTTCTATTGTACAAGAGCATTTTACGTTGAGTACTTACGAAATCGCTAATGCCTATCAAACGAGTTATAGTTATGCCATTGCCGCTATCAGCGTTGGTTTGGCTGCGCCAGAGCAAAAATACTTTTTTTTACAAGAAATTGCTCATTCTCATTTAGAACAAGAATTTTTTGACCAAATTGAACCAATTTATTTTCAACCCTTTGTCATAGAACGCGGAGTCCAAAACGATGCTTTGGGCCCGTTACGCAAACAATTTATTGAACAAATTCAAGCATTAGCCAAACAACCGCCCAGTTTTCAAGCCGAAGATGTGCCATTGACTGAATCGGAATTAGCCGAATTGCTTAATTATCAAGAAACTTCAGCCATGACGGATTTGGTGTTGGAACAGTTAAAAACCCTTCCTTCCCTTCCCCTAACCCCGTATGAATCGGCCCTCCCCCTATCCCATGTGTCGACAAGCTCAACAACCGGGGAGGAACCGGACGGTGCGGCTAATTTAGAAGCCTTTTTCCGCTATAAAGATTTATTGGGTAATGCCATCCTCTTTTTCTTTCGAGAAATTTTGCGTAAAGATGAGCGCGTTGAAAAAACCTTAGCCGCTTTACAGCGTGAAGGGCTGTGGGCGGATGTCCGTGATTTGAAAAAAGCCCAAGCCGATTTGACGACAAGCTTGCAACAACAATTGGATGATCAAAAAACGGCGGTGATGCAAGCCATCCAAGCTGGGAATTTTTTAACCGCTAATGACATCACGCAAGCACTACAAACTTTACAACAACGGCTCGACAATATTCCTCAATTGTTGGAACAAGCTCAAGCCGCTTGGCAAACTAGCCAACAACAATTCCTTGAATTTGCTGAACGTTTTGACACTTGGGCCGCTTTATTAGACGTTAAAGTTGAACAAGTGCTAGAACAAATGGGGCAATTATCGGGGCAATTAGACAAAGTCCATGACGAGGTTGTGGCGACTAAAGATTTAACGGCGGAAGTGTTAAATTTATTAACGCAATTAATGGAACGTTTTGATTTAGCACCGCAAGTCAAACCCCGTGATGAATTTACGCAACACAACAATACTAGCCTCAATTTGATTCAAGAAGCTTTGACAAAATTGCATGGTGTTCAAAAAGATACCCCAGAATACAATCAATTAGCGATTTTGGCTGGTAGCGTATTGTCTTCAACCGGCGATATCGAAGCTGCCGAAAATTTATTTATTCAAGCCAAAGCCTTAGCTAAAAATGATGCTAATAAAGCCTTAGCCTGTTTTAATTTATTCCAAATACGGGTGCGGCGAGGCGCGTATGCCGAAGCCTTAACGGAATTACAAACCGCAATCGCCATTGATCCCAACTACGCTTTGCACGAAGTCGAAAAATATCCGATTGAACGATTGTTAGGTGTTGGCGGTATGGGTTGCGTATTTTTGTGCCATGACGAATGGCGCGAAAATCAAGTGGTGGTGAAATGTTTTTGGGAAGGCAAAAAGGGCCGCCGCGAGGATGTCTTTCGAGAAGTCCTTATTATGCGTAATCTCAAAAGTCCTTATGTACCAAAAACTTTGAGTTATGGCTATGTCGATTCGCGTCATCAAGAACGGCCCTATTTTGTGACCGAATATATTGAAGGGGCCTTAGATGGCGAAACGTGGTTAAAACAACAGGGTAAATTAGCGGTAGATATTGGCTTAGATGTGGGACTGCAAATGGCCCAAGGCTTAGATATCGCGCATAAAGCCGGCATTTATCATTTAGATTTAAAGCCTGCCAATCTGTTATTAAAACCGCTTGAAGATAAAATGCTGTTAAAAATCATAGATTTTGGCTTAGCTCGCGTTGCCACGTCCTTAAAACAACAAGCCATGTTGACCCAAACCCGCAGTGGCAAAAGTCAATTAAGCCAAGCTATTTTTGGTACGCTGGATTATGCGTCGCCGGAACAAATGGGCCAACATCAATATGGCAAACCAGGACCCAAAAGCGACGTTTTTGCGTTTGGGGCCACATTATACCGTTTATTGACTCACGACAGTCCGCGTTTTCCCCATCCGCGCAAATTACCCGATTTGCCAGAATTGCAATGGTTGCTATTGGATTGTTTAGAACAACAGCCGGATAAACGTCCTGATACGCAAACGCTGATTGAGCAATTATCCAGTTTGTTAGAAAAACAACAGGAAATCCCGGCTAACCTTTCCTTACCAAAGGAGGAAGTTCCTCGGACGTTGAGCTTGTCGAAACGGGAACAAGGGAAAAAGGAAGTCGTTCCCCGGTCGTTGAGCTTGTCGAAACGGGCAACAGAGGAAATTTCAGCGTTAAAACCCGGCGACGTTTTCCAAGATCGCTTAAAAGACGGCACCAAAAGCCCCGAAATGGTCATCATCCCAGCCGGCAAATTTAAGATGGGCGATATTCAAGGCAATGGTGATAATGATGAATTGCCCGTGCATGGAGTCTCGGTTAAAAGCTTTGCCATTGGACGTTATCCAGTTACCGTTGCCGAATTTCGCCAATTTGTTGAGGCAACGGGCTATAAAACTGAAGCAGAACAAGGCGATGGTGCTTATGTCCTGAAGGATGGTAAATGGCAAAAAATAAAAGAGGCGAATTGGCGTAAGCCTTATTTTCCACAAAACGATGATCAGCCGGTTGTCTGTGTCAGTTGGAATGATGCTATGGCTTATCTTAAATGGCTTAATGAACAAACCGGGCAACACTATTGTTTGCCTAGTGAAGCCGAGTGGGAATATGCGGCTCGTGCTAACACCGAAACGGATTATTGGTGGGGCAATCACATTGGTAACAATCGTGCCAATTGTAATGACAGTGGTAGTCAATGGAGTGGTAAACAAACAGCTCCAATCGGTTCTTTTGAGCCAAATCCGTTTGGTTTATATGATACCGTAGGCAATGTTTGGGAATGGTGTAACGATTTTTGGCACGAAAATTATAAAAATGCTCCAACGGATGGTAGTGCGTGGAAGAAAGACGGTCATAACAACCGGCATGTGGTTTGCGGTGGTGCGTGGGGTGGCACACCATGGGAGATGCGCGTATCCAACCGTTATGGGGGAGGACACAGTACCCGCAATAACTACGGCGGGTTTCGCATCGCTAGATTGCTCAAGGATGAACAAAATCAAAACGAAACCCAAGAAACAGAAAACACTGTTTCAATTGATCTGACTGATATTGGGAAAGATGGATATGTTACATTTTCATTGGAACGTTTTGAAAGTTTTCAAGATTTTTTAGATACTCTCTACACAAAATTTTTAGCGGATAAAGTCCCCACTTTTTCCTATGAAACTAGCTGGATACTTGTCAATGTAGAAAATGCTCTGCCGATTAGTAAGCTTGCTGTTGATAAAACCACTTTTAACGGCGTTATGTCTGGAGACTACCGGAAACTTAAAGAAGTTGGTATTTATCCTGGTGTACAACTAAAACTTAGGTTGATTGAAGAATCAAAGCGGCAATTATTGTCAACCGAAAAAACAAAAAATGATTCACTAGAAGTTCAACAAATCTTCAATAAGATAAAAGTTGTACAAGGCGATATTACGTTAGAATGGGTTGATGCCATTGTTAATCCAACTGATCAAATTTTATCAGGTGGTGGTGGTGCCGATTTTGCGATTCACCAAGCCGCTGGTCCAGAGCTGAGAAACGCTTGTAAACAATTAAAAACTTGTGCGGTGGGTGAAGCCAAAATAACAGAAGGTTATAATCTCCCGGCAAAATTCGTGATTCATACGGTTGGTCCGATGTGGAAAGGTGGTAACAATGATGAAAAGGAATTATTAGCGCGATGTTATCGGAATTGTTTGGCATTAGCAGAACAAAATGCGATTAAAACAATGGCTTTTCCGGCGATTAGTACCGGAGCATTTCATTTTCCTATTGAGTTAGCGGCTAAAATTGCTGTCCATGAAATTAACCATTTTCTTAGACAAAGTGTTCTCATTAAACAAGTTCTTTTAGTTTGCACGGCAAAAACTTATGATAATTTTTATGCGGCTTTAGAATCCCATTCAGAAAAGCCAACCGGTTCTATGCTAATTGATGATTTCTCCCTCTCAGCAGAGGGGAGAAATCTTGACATTTTCCGAAATCGCTTAAAAGACGGTTCCGAAGGCCCAGAAATGGTCATCATCCCCGCGGGCCAATTTAAAATGGGTGACATTCAAGGCAAGGGTAGTGATTGGGAAAAACCGGTGCATGAAGTCTCAGTGGAAAGTTTTGCCATTGGGCGTTATCAAGTAACTGTAGCTGAATTTTGTCAATTTGTTGAAGCTACCTGCTATAAAACTGAATCAGAACAAGGACATGGAGCTTATATTTGGAAAGAAAATGATTGGATAAAAACAAAAGATGCTAACTGGCATAAGCCCTATTTTCCACAAAACGATGATCAACCAGTTGTTTGTGTCAGTTGGAATGATGCCATGGTTTATATAAAATGGCTAAATGAACAAACCGGGCAACACTATCGTTTGCCCAGCGAAGCCGAATGGGAATACGCAGCCCGCGCTGGTACAAAAACCGATTATTGGTGGGGTAATGATCTTGGTAAAAATCACTGTAATTGCTATAACAGTGATAGTCAATGGAGCGGTAAACAAACTGCACCTGTTAATTCTTTTGAATCGAATGAATTCAATCTATACAACACTATAGGTAATGTTTGGGAATGGTGTGCCGATTTTTGGCATGAAAATTACAAAGATGCGCCAGCAGATGGTAGCGTGTGGAAACAAGACGGGAATAGTAGTCTACGGGTGATTCGTGGTAGTGCATGGTACAGTAAATTAGGGAACGTGCGCGTGTCGATCCGTTATAGGAGGGAACACATGAACCGTTTCAACTGCTGTGGGTTTCGCCTTGCCAGAGAGATAAATCCACCACAAAAATTTGAACAAATTTATTCTATCAAACAACAGGCTATTGTAGAAACACGATCTGAAAATATCATTTGTGATCGTTTGCAAGATGATAGCGAAGGCCCAGAAATGGTCATCATCCCAGCCGGCCAATTTAAAATGGGCGACATTCAAGGCAATGGCGTTGATGACGAATTGCCACTGCATGAAGTCTCAGTAGAAAGTTTTGCCATTGGGGTTTATCCCATCACGTTTGCTGATTATGACCTATTTACAATGGCCATCGGTAAAACAAAAATTGGCGATATGGATTGGGGACGTGGTAATCGACCCGTCATACAAGTTTCCTATTATAATGCCATCGCTTATGTTGAATGGTTAAGTCAACAAACGGGCCAACACTATCGTTTACCCACAGAAGCTGAATGGGAATACGCAGCTCGCGCTGGTACCGAGACCGATTATTGGTGGGGTAATGAGATTGATAACAAGCGGGCCCATTATAATGGTTGTGGTAATGAATGGGATGGAGAAATGACAGCCCCAGTTGATTTCTTTGAACCCAATCCGTTTGGATTACATGATGTTATTGGCAATGTCTGGGAATGGACCGGTTCAGAATATGAGCTAAAATATAGCGGTAAAGAACAGCAATTACTTGAAAAACCGACTGATACTCATCGAATCGTGCGTCGTAGTGGGGCTTGGTATTATGATCCCATTGATAACCGGGTATCTTATCGCACTGGCATCAAACCTTCTTATTGGAGTCTTGGTGGTAGTTTTCGGATAGTCAGAGAAATCAATCCTCAACCCAAAAACTCAACCGATGAAATCACTTCACAACAATGTGAAGCGACAGACCATGAAATATCCATAGAATATAATAATCGTCTCGCTAAACGTGTTTCGGAAGAACGACGACTTCCCATTCTAGGGGAAGGCATGGCGATTGATGCCCAAGAACAAACGGTCAATACCAAATCCATCTTTTTAGGGGGAATTTCCGTCAATGGTGGCCCTGTTGAAAAAACAGTCACACTCAATTTGTCTGATTCTATAGATTTCCAAGGTTGTATCATTGTTGATTCTGAACATATTGGGCAACAAGCTGAGGTTGTTGTTTATGTAGCTTATTGGCCAATTGATGCCGTTGAAGGTGAACCCACTTACTTATTATTGGATGAAAACAATAAGGGTGTATTTTGGGCAAATAAAGACATGAATCAGTATATTCCCCGGGTCAAAGAAATCCGGTTAGAATCGGTGATGGATAAATTGCCTCCCTACATGGGCTCACTTGGAGATGCCGGTATCTGGAAAATTTACTTTGGATATCGTTTATTGGAGGGTAGTTTAAAAGATATCTTCGTACAAAATGCTAATCCCATTGAAGTGACTATCCTTGAAGATACTCAAATTGAACCTTCAGAAAAAGCAGCCGATTCTATGCTGGTTGATGAGTTCTCCCTTCCAACAGGGAGAAATCTCAAACCGGGCGAAGTTTTCCGAGATCGCTTGCAAGATGATAGCGAAGGCCCAGAAATGGTCATCATTCCAGCGGGTCAATTTAAAATGGGCGATATTCAAGGGACTGGAAAAGGCAACGAACAACCTATTTATGGAAGAACAGTAGAAAGTTTTACCATGGGCCGTTTCCCAGTGACCTTTGCTGAATATGATCAATTTGTTGAAGCTACTCATAGAGAAAAACCAAAGGATGTTGGTTGGGGGCGTGATAATCGTCCAGTGATTTATGTGACTTGGGAAGATGCGGTTACTTATGCACAATGGCTAAGCCAACAAACTGGCTTTCAATATCGTTTACCGACAGAGGTTGAATGGGAATATGCTGCGCGAGCCGGCACTGAAACCAATTATTGGTGGGGTAATGATATTGGTCAAAATCATGCGAATTGTCGTCACAGTGGCAGCCCATGGCAAGGTAGGAAAACTGCTCCAGTTGATTATTTTCCAGCTAATCTGTTTGGACTCTACGATATGTTAGGCAATGTTTGGGAATGGACTTGTTCAGTACAGACGTTTCACGGATATTCTTTGATAGAAAATAGTTATAAAGGCTCTTTTCCCAATGGTACTTGGAATCAATTGCCAAAACACGCTTTCCCGACTCTTCGTGGTGGTGCTTGGAATATGTTACCAGAATATTGTCGTTCTGCGGCGCGTTATCATCTGGAAGCTTATCCCGCTAGCAGCAATGTCGGTTTTCGTCTGGTTAGAGAAATAAAATCTAACAAAATTCAGCAAACTCAAGAACAAACTCCAATTGCTCAATCTCAAACGGCAATTATCAAAAAACAACGACCAGAAAACGTCTTTTGTGATCGTTTGCAAGATAGCAAAGAGCCAAAAGAAGATTTCTCCCTCCCCCTAACCCCCTCCCGCTGGGAGGGGGAACCGTCCCGTGCAATTTCTCCATCAACGGGGGAAAATAAGGATGCCGGGAAACAGGGCCTCCCTCTAATTCAAGGGGAAGAGGAACTGCACGGTGTAGTCCCCCCTCCCAGCGGGAGGGGGTTAGGGGGAGGGAGAAATCTTGACATTTTCCGAGATCGCTTAACAGACGGTTCCGAAGGCCCAGAAATGGTCATCATCCCAGCCGGTCAATTTAAAATGGGCGATATTCAAGGCAATGGCGATGATGATGAATTACCACTGCATGAAGTTTCGGTAAAGCAATTTGCAATAGGGTGTTATACCATCACGAGGAAAGAATATTCTCTCATGAAGGAGAATAACAAAAAGAATCCATCAGAAAGTGAAAGTCGTTTTCCGGTGACCAATATTTCTTGGTATGATGCTCTCGTATATGCAGAATGGTTGAGTCAACAAACCAAACAAAAATATCGTTTACCAACCGAAGCCGAATGGGAATATGCAGCACGAGCTGGTGCTGAAACGGATTATCCTTGGGGAAATCAATTCCATGCGAATCAAGCCAATTGCCGTCCAAGCGGTAGTCGTGGTAGTTCATGGCGAGAAGGACAAATAGCATCAGTGGATTCTTTTTCAGCCAATCAGTTTGGATTGTATGACACAATTGGCAACGTTTGGGAATGGACTTGTTCAGAATATGAAAAAAGTTACCAAGGTAAAGAACAAAAATGTGTCAACAGAAACGATATCCATGATGTTATCGTGGTACGAGGTGGTTCATTAGCTGTCGGCCCTGTCAGATCGCGTTTGTCATTTCGTGGGTATAAAGTGCCCATTGAAAATTTTGGAGATGTTGGTTTTCGTTTAGTGAGAGAAATTTTTCCGGTTTTCCGTGATAATTTACCAGACGGTACTGAAGGCCCAAAAATGGTTGTCATCCCAGCCGGTAAATTTAAGATGGGCGATATTCAGGGCTCTGGGCTTGACAATGAACAACCCGTGCATGAAGTCCACATCAAACATTTTGCAATCGGCTGTTATACCATTACTTTTACAGAATATGAGCAATTTGCCCAAGCAACGGGTAGGACAATACCCAAAGATGAAAGTTGGGGACGTAGTAATCAACCAGTGATTCATGTCTCTTGGCAAGAGGCCATTGCTTACACCGAATGGTTAAGCCAACAAACCGGCCAACAATATCGCTTACCGACTGAAGCCGAATGGGAATATGCTGCTCGCGCTGGCACCGAAACCGATTATTGGTGGGGCAATGAAATAGGGACCAATCAAGCAAATTGTCGAGAGAGTGGCAGTCAATGGGATGGCCAACAAACAGCCCCAGTGGGTTCTTTTTTGCCTAATCCTTTTGGACTCTATGACACAGTCGGTAATGTGTGGGAATGGACCAGTTCAGAATATGACAAATACTATCATGGCAAAGAACAACAGTATGTACCAAAAAATAATAAAAACCGTCGTGTGATTCGAGGTGGTTCATGGTTCCTCAAAGCCAAAAATGTGCGCTGCTCCAGTCGTTTCTTTGGAAAACCAACCACTCAAGATAAGCAAGTTGGTTTTCGCATTATCCGAGAAATCAGCGAAACCGAAATTCAGCGGCTTCAAACTAATCGTCAAAAATCTGACGAAATTACCGCAAAAAAAATGAATGCGACTGCGAATATCCTGGAACTTTCGCCACCCGATGTTAATGTTATTAAAAAGGTAAGTCGTGGTATTGCCAAGAAGATCAGTGAAATGGCCATGCAGAAAATTCAAGCTAGCCGTGAACCATTTGGCAAAATAGACATTATCCAAGGCGATATTACCCAACAAAAAGTAGAGGCCATTGTCAATACGACTGATCGTGCTTTTTCTGGGGCTGGTGCTGTAGATAAAGCTATTCAAAGTGCTGGTGGTATTGAACTTGAAGAAGCTTGTAGACAATTAGGAACTGGTGCTCTTGGCATTGGTGGAACTAAAATAACAGAAGGCTATAATTTACCAGCACAATTCGTTATTCATACGGTGGGCCCTTCTTGGGAAGGTGGTCATCAAGGTGAAACAGAAAAACTAGCACTATGCTACCGCAACTGCTTAGCCTCAGCGGAACAACAAGGGTTTAAAATTATTGCCTTTCCGACAATCGGTGTAGGCGGCTTAGGTTTCTCTCATGAGTTAGCAGCTAAAGTGGCTATTTATGAGAGCAGTTCCTTTCTGCAACAAAAGAATAGTTCGCTTGAAAAAGTCATTTTGGTTTGTTTTAACCAACGAACTTATGAGCATTTTCAAGAGACAAAGTTATTGTTGGAAAGAAGTATTTTCAAAAATGAGGTTTGATGGAAACTCTAAAACAAGAAATTGTCATGGCACTTTCCAAATTACCAGACACTGCTAGTCTTAATGACATTCAAGCGACTGTAGATGAAATCTTAACGAATAGTGAAACCCTCGTCAATAAAGCAGCCGATCCAGTTTCATTTTTAGCGAGCGTAGGGTGCATAAGCGAAGCGTCATGCACCAAAACCAAACCAAACAAATACCTTTTATTGACATGAGATGAATGGGTTTGGTGTATGACGCTTCGCTTATACACCCTACGCTCGCTGTTGATTTTGTCATGCAAATAATGAAAAGCCACCCTAATTGGAAAATTAAGAATTTTTTAATTCATAATTCAAAATTTCAAGGATTCTGAAAAATTCTTCAAACTCTAAAAATCATAATAGTTTAATTTTATAAGAAATTTATAGATGGTTTTCGTCAATGAAAAAATTTTTATGCGCTCTAATGCCCAATTTTTGTTAATGGCGTTATAATCAGCATTCCTTTCTTTTGAACAGGACCATACATTTGGCGAAAACTTTATTGAAGAAATGAAAAATAAGGTAAATCAAAAATGACACAACTAACGATTGAACTCATGGAGTTTGAATATCAACGTTTATTGAAAACGGCAGAGGAATGCGGTAAGTCTATTCAAATATTAATTCATGAATGGATTAGTCAATTGCCAGAAGCAGAAGTTGAAAACGCTTATGATGTCACTCAAGACCCTCTTTTTAAGCTGGAAGGTTATGACTCAGATGCGCCGGCTGATTTATCAGTTCAGATTGACAAATACCTTTACTAATGGAAATGATTGGAAATGAAGCTGATTTTTATGGATACTAACGGTTGGATTGCTATTAATAGTAAAAGAGATCAATTGCATTCAAAAGCAATAAAAACCAACAAAAAGGTGCTATCAAACGGTTATCGTTATGTAACGAGTAATTATGTTTTGGATGAAACTTACACGGGTTTATTGACAAAAGTGAGTCACTTTGCGGCTATAGATTTTGGCGAAAAACTCCGTACTTCAAAATCCGTTTCAATTATTCATATAACAACAGATATTGAGGAGGAAGCTTGGCAAATATTCAAGCAATACTCGGACAAAAAGTTTTCTTTTACTGATTGCACCTCTTTTGTCATTATGAATCAGCTTAACTTAACTGAGGCATTTACCAGCGATCACCATTTTGAACAAATGGGTTTTACCATTTTACTCAAATAACTTGTAAAACTTGATTCCTCTTTTGAAAAACATGATTGGGGGATTAGGGAATTTTTTTCCTTTTCCAGTAGGGATTTTTTAATTCCTAATTCAAAATTCCCTAATTTCTCATTTCAATTCTATAAAGTGGCCAAAAAATTGCAATTCTATTATATATAGCGACTTCTGAAATTCCTTGTTATATTTTAATCTCATCTTCACTCATCTGGCCCTGAAAAAAATTTGGCCAAATGTTATTTCAATGTGTTATTATTGACATTCCTTTGTTTTGAACCTGATTTAACGGATTAAGGGATTAACCTGATTTTCTTTGTCTGAATCAGAATTTACACAATTATAGAATTTACCGGATTAAAACCAAATCAACAAGAAATAGTTTGGACTTTGACTTTATTCTGTAAATTCTCAAATTCTGAAAATTCTGATTCAGACAAAAAAATCAGGTTAATCTTTTAATTCGTGTAATCTTGTTCAAAATCGTTTTTGATGGGTTTCGTTTTCGCTCTACCCATCCTACGCTACCCTACACTTCTTATAAATAACTAGGAAAAAAGGAGGCTATCTTGTTATTCTTAGTTCTCTTTGTGTCTTTAGCTCTTATTGGGTTTGGGATAGACGCAAATAATTATCTACCTATAATAGTTGGTGTCATTGGAATAATTTATATTGTATTTAATCTTCTGGTTAAGCTCAAAGATACTATAATTGAAAATTTGGAGCATATAAAATCAGTACTTAAAAATATAGGTATAGTTATCTTAATAATATTGTTTTTTGGATTTTTTTCTGTTTTATTAGTTGGCATACTTTCATTTTCAGTAGGAGAGCTTTTTCTTAGTTATTTTGCATGGCTTTGCATATTTATTCCTCTATCAACGCATTTAGTTCCAAAGACACCAAAAAAACCACAACCTCACCAATTTCCTGACGAAAGAGATGATAGTCCTACAGCTTGGTCAACTAGGGAAGGACTTTGGGACGGATATAAATATGAAAAATATGATTATAAAACAAATGCAACCAAAAAATATATATACTCTGGCTTAATAGCATCAAGTATAGTTGTAGGTGTAGTTGTTTTATGGCGCTTGCTCCAGTTTTAGCACGTAGGTTGGACTGAGCTTGCGAAGCCCGCGTAGGTTGGAGTGAGCTTGCGAACTCCAACATTATCAATAATCACATTGAAGTTGTTGGACTTCGTTCCTCAGTCCAACCTACGCGAGCTTTGAGTTAGTTAGTTAGTTAAATAGAAATTCAAGTGAGTATAGGAGTGCGGGAGAGTGGCTCTTGTTGGTTGTCGTTTTTCCTTTCAATCCACTTTACGGTTCGATTCCGTCATGCAAGGAGGTGTCTATGCCTAAATTCAATGTATTGTTTACGGTTAAGTTTTTTCACAGTCTGCTGTCTTGCTGGGTAACGAGGGCTGATTCTTTTCTTGTGCTGGGCTTCTGGTATTTCCCCCCGCAGCCCTATGCTCATTTGTTTTGAACTCAAGCGCGTAGGTTGGACTGAGCAAGCGTAGGATGCGTCCCACGCACCTTTTGCTTGAAAGAGTACAACGAATTTTAAAAACTACAACGAATTGTCAATTTATGGTATTCGTTGTACTCTCTTTGGTCGTTCTCACTTCCATACAAAAGCCCCAAGGCACTTAAAGCCAAGGGGCTTTTTTTATGACCAATTGATTTTAGTTAAAACTACATTATAATAATTGCCTTAGCGAGCGTAAAATGGAACTATATTAATTTATCAATTTTTTCTATCAATGACCACTTTATTTAGAGGAGATAATAATTACAAGGGAGGTGCTATTGGACAAATTCTGGGAAGTGAAGCAGATATCAACACACCTTGGGAACATGTCCGAAAAGAATCCAATCAAACCAGTGTTTTTACTTCATTTAGTCACTCTAAAAAAGTGGCAGAAATTTTTTCAAAAACCAATATCATTAAAGTGTCTTATGAAGAACTAAGCCAATTAGAGATTCAAGGAAAAATCGAAATTTATACCGTTGATTTTGTCATGCAAATAATGAAAAGCCACCCTAAAAAGAAAATTCGGATTGATGCTAACAATGTAAGGCGAATTATGACCAAAAATCAGGAAATTCTGATTAAAGGACAAATACCGGCATCATATCTTAAATCTACCCATTAAAAGGAGAATTTGAAGATGGAACCAAAAGTTAAAATTGGTGATGCTATGAATACTTACAATGGGGCCCTTCTCACCTTAAAAGCGCGTCAATACCAGGTTTGGTTGGAACCCGGTGAAACAGAAGAAGAATCAGGTTATTGGCACGCTCTCCGGGACGATGCGGAATTTATTGCATTTGATCCATTAAGATTATTAGGATTAGTCGCATTATGGGAACAACGAGGCAACCATTGGGAAAGAAGGTCAAACGAGGGCGATATCTATGATGAGTTATTAACTCAAGCGTGTGGAGATGAATGATTACCTGAAAGCAAACGTAGGTACGTTCTTTGTCCCTTAAAGAAAGAGTACAACGAATTTTTAAAACCTACAACGAATAGTCAACTTATGGTATTCGTTGTGGTTTTTCAATTCGTTGTACTTTCTATCAAGAAAACTCAATATCCAATACCTTTCTCCTTATCATTAAATCTCACGCAATGAAGTCACCGGTGAATAATAACCTTTGTCTATCATTTGCTGTAATACTGTATCAGCTTCAATTAAAGAAAGTTTCTTTTGCTTCACCAATGAAAGCAATATACCTAAAGTTCCAGATATAGGTACATTGAGTGCATGAGATTGTTGACGTGCTGCCTTATCATCTGACAAAAATAACCACTGGCGATGATAAGCTATTGACAGACACGACGCTTCACCAGTATGCAATTTGGAAAGCAATTGATTAAATGTCATCAATTCATCTATCGTGTTCAAGGTCATTAAATGCAACCAGCCTGTCTCTGAAAAAGGAAAAATTTGTTGCTTTAAATCCGTGTAAAAATCATAACCCTGAGTCAAACCATCTTGAATTTCATCAAAAACTTGTTCTGAAATGTATAGGGTTTCAAATCTCGCCCGTAACAATTCTAGTTTTTCCACGGTAGCAAAATTGGAAATAGTTGAAGTATTAGCAATAACAAACATAAATTCACCGTTCTGTTGCAAGTGCTTGTTCAATGGCTTCCATTTCCTGACGTGCTTCGGCTATGGTTTCAGGGCCCAAACGAGGTTGAATACCCCGCCCTACCAAAATTTCTTTCATCCTATCAAAGCTGACACTGGCAATTGTAGCGGCTTTGGCGAGTGAGATGTCATCGGTTTGATATTGGTAAATCGCCCAATCAATGCGTAATTGGGGACGCTCTTGCCAAAGCACTCGCATGGCTTCTTTTATGGCACTTTGTTCATTGGGATACAATCCCGCTTTCACTAATGCTTGTGGTGTAATCATAACCATTAACCTCTTTTGATTTTCAAATTATTGAGTTCTGAACATCTTTTAGTCAATCTCTCCGAAAGTCTCAATCTCAATTCCCCCTTTGAAAATAAGAATTCTTTAATTCCTAATTCAAAATTCACTAATTTCTCATTTCAATTCTATAAAGTGGCCAAAAAATTGCAATTCTATTATATATATACTCGGCACGGGCATAAACTTAACTTTTCTCATGAGATTGGTGGGCAAGAAAAAGACTTTGCCCACCCTACAAAACCACAAAACATCACTTTTATTGCACCCTACAAAAACTCACCCTAAAAAAGTTTAATTTGTGCCCGCGTGCAGTATAAATACTATTTGTTGGAAAATTGATAAAGGGTACCTTGGGAGATGTTGTCATTGATGAAAAATGGTAATACCGTTTATATCGGCTTGGGGAGTAATCTTGAAAATCCTATTGCACAAATTAAACAAGCTTTCTCAGCTCTCAATGCGTTGCCCACCACCCATTTATTAAAACATTCGTCACTATATCGTAGCAAACCCTTGGGTCCACCCAACCAACCTGATTATATAAATGCCGTTGCCGTTTTGAAGAGCGAATTACCACCATTGATATTGCTCAATGAAATGCAAATCATTGAAAATAAACAAGGTCGTATTCGTTCTGGTCAGCGGTGGGGTCCTAGGACGTTGGATTTAGATATGCTTTTGTACAGTGATAAGCTATCACAAGACCCCCAATTGATTTTACCGCACCCTGGCTTATATGAAAGAGCATTTGTGTTGCATCCACTTCATGAAATTGTTCCCAATTTAGTGTTACCCAATGGACAAACTCTCTCTCATTTAGTACAACATTGTTCTGCTCGTGAACTGCGTATAGTGAATGGTGAATGCTAAATAATGATGAATAATCAAGTATCTATACATAATTTTTTGGGTATTGAAATCCATAATCGCCTTTTTCCAAAGTAGGGGACAAAAGGAAAATACCTGATTATTTCTGCTTCGGTACTTACCTGATACCTGATACCTGACACCTGATAACTGATAACTGATAACTGATTATGAGTCGTATAACGCTAACTCAATTGCGTAAACTCAAAGCAAAAGGTGAAAAAATCGCTGTTTTAACAGCTTACGATGCTAGTTTTGCCAACCTTCTTGACCAAGCCTGCCTTGAAATATTATTGGTGGGTGATTCACTCGGTATGGTCATTCAAGGTCACGATAGTACCTTGCCAGTAACGGTTGAAAATATGATTTACCATTGTCAACAAGTACATCGTGGTAGTCAACAGACCTTGTTGATTGTCGATATGCCATTTATGAGTTATGCAACGCCAAATACCGCTTTAGAAACAGCAGCTAGCCTGATGCGTGAAGGACAAGCTCAAGTCGTTAAACTGGAAGGAGGTGCATGGTTAGTAGAAACAGTACGAATGTTGACAGAACGTGGTATTCCAGTGTGCGCTCATCTTGGACTGACACCACAATCAGTCCATCAATTAGGCGGTTATCGTATTCAAGGACGGACAGTCAATGAAGCAAGACGCTTACGCAATGACGCTCTTGCACTACAAGCTGCCGGTGCCTCATTGTTGGTATTAGAATGTGTACCAAGCCAATTAGCCGCAGATATTACCGCTTCATTAGAAATTCCAGTGATAGGCATAGGGGCTGGTGCTGCATGTGATGGGCAAGTCTTAGTATTATATGATATGCTAGGCATTACCCCCGGCAAAGGCAAACGTCCCTCATTTTCTAAAGACTTTTTGCAAGAAACTGGTACTATACTAGCTGCGATTGAAGCCTTTGTTCGTGCCGTGAAAGAAGGTACTTTTCCAGGGGAAGAACATACTTTTAATTAGTACTTAAAAATGGCAATTAGATTTAATAAAAAGTTGTCATATAATTGAAAATGAAATATAATAGCTCCGTTTCTAAATAGTAAGAGGTTCACCTAAATAATGAAAAAATTTCAAGTTCAATTTAGTG
>Ga0233403_10000480_pt1 | contig 18719 bp, 24 predicted proteins | sample Na_oxic_1_MG_FD_179866 | JGI IMG/M metagenome (GOLD analysis project Ga0233403, IMG submission 179866) | Seawater microbial communities from Saanich Inlet, British Columbia, Canada - Na_oxic_1_MG | ecosystem: Environmental > Aquatic > Marine > Inlet | place: Canada: British Columbia | collected...
GTGCCGCTAATTTAATCCCACTAGTTGCTTCTAACCGGATTGGTCAAGAAATTGGTGACTCTTGTGAATTAACATTTTATGGTTCTTCATTTATTGCGGATCATACCGGTGAAATTATAAGGGTGGCAGGACGAGATGAAGAAATAGTGCTGACAGCTAGTTTCGACTTTGAGAAAATACGCGCTTCGCGGATCGAATGGGGTGTTTTTCGTGATCGTCGCCCTAGTCAGTATGCTCATTTGTTAACGTTGGATGGTAAAATAAATTCTAATTCGTAACTAGGGCAACCACAAGGGATTGCCCCTTTTGAGAGCCAAGAAATCCGATTTTTGAAAAAAATCGGATTTCTCAAATTTCCCTACCACCTAAAAAATGAGAACCAAGAAATCCGATTTTTGAAAAAAATCGGATTTCTCAAATTTCCAATTCTAATTAAGAATGAAAAATGAAAAAAATGACCAAAAATGTTTATGATGAAATTCCATACCCTTCCCTCGTTTATACTGATACTCACCCCGGTAGACTTGCGACTTTGGTGACATTGTTTGGTATAAAGCCGCCTCCAATTGTTAATTGCCGGGTTTTGGAATTGGGGTGTGGTGATGGTACGAATTTAATTGCGATTAGCCAAACTTTACCACAAGCTTCATTATGGGGCATAGATTTTTCCGCCAAACAAATTGCTTCAGGGCAAAAGGTAATATCAGCCCTTAAATGTCCTAATGTCACTTTGAAACAATTAGATTTTAATGAGATTGATGAATCATTAGGGAAATTTGATTATATTATTGCTCATGGTATTTATTCATGGGTGCCGGTTACGATGCAAGATAAGTTGTTAAGCATTATTCGGCGGCATTTAGGAGCCAATGGCATTGCCTATATAAGTTATAATGTTTACCCGGGTTGGCATTTAGATAATATTGTACGTGATATGATGATGTATCATACGCAGCAATTGCCAACTACGCCCGCCCGTCTTAGTATGAAACAAGCCAAAGGTATACTTCAGTTTATTGCTAATCTGCGTCAATCCGGCAATAGTGCTTATGATGTATTACTACAAGAAAAATGGCAGGAATTACAAACCGTATCAGAAAATTATGAAATATTCACCATTAAACATTCACTGACAAAAGCCGCCATTCTTCATTTGACTAGTCTTTATCCACACCGTATTACATTTGATAATTTTAACTGATATGAGCAAAAATACTGAGGAAAAATTAAGAGCTGCTAATATTGAGCTGAAAAAATTCAAAAAAACCCTAGATATGGCATTAGATTGTGTATTTATGTTTGATGCTAAAACCTTCAAACTGTTTTACGTCAATCAAGGGGCAACAAATCAAGTAGGTTATAGTCAAAAAGAACTTTTGCAAATGACATTACTTGATATAAATCCCTACTTAACTGAAGAACAAGCCCATCAAGCTCTTGAGCCACTACTTAGGGGTTTGCAACCATCATTGACACTTGAAACTATACATCTGCATAAAAATACTACTTTAATTCAGGTAGAAGCATTTTTTCAGTATATTTCAATTCCACCGGATGATTCTGTCCAATTAAGTCAGGAATCAGATAAAACCAAAGAATCGTTTTTCGTTGCGATAGTGCGTGATATTACGGAACGTAAACGCGCTGAAGCAAAATTGCAACAAGCTAAAAAAGCCGCTGAAGAAGCGAAGAGAACCGCAGAAATCGCCAATCAGGCTAAAAGTGCCTTTCTCGCCAATATGAGCCATGAATTACGCACCCCACTAAATAGTATTTTAGGTTACACCCAAATTTTTAACTATGATAATACTTTGACTAATAAGCAAAAGGAAGGAATAGAAATCATTCATCGTAGTGGTGAACACTTATTAACTTTGATTAATGATATTTTAGATTTATCCAAAATTGAAGCGGGTAAATTAGGAATTATGCCAGTTGATTTTCGCTTGCCGGAATTTTTACAAAATATTGCGGATTTAATGAAAATGCGAGCGGAACAAAAAAGTATAGAATTTGTCTATGACACTTTATATAAATTACCGGCAGCCGTATGTGCAGATGAAAAGAGATTGCGCCAAATATTGCTAAATTTGTTAAGCAATGCCGTTAAATTTACCGACAAAGGTGGTGTTACCTTCAGGGCTATCTACTACCATGAGAAAATCCGTTTTGAGATAGAAGATACCGGTATGGGTATTCCTCATGATCAAATAGATTCTGTTTTTCAGCCTTTTCAACAAATTGGCGATCAAAGTCAACAACAGGAGGGTACCGGTTTAGGATTACCCATTAGCAAGCAGTTGGTAGAAATGATGAATGGGCAATTGCAAGTAGAAAGTTTACCTGGTGGCGGTAGTATTTTTTGGTTTGAAATATCACTACCAGAAGTTCAAGGCTTTACGGATAGCAAGTACACCCAACAAGCTCCCATTATTGGTTATAAAAAAATTCTCAAAAATGAAAATTTAAGCATTAGAAATGAAGAACCTTTTACTATTTTAGTGGTAGATGATAAATGGCAGAATCGTGCTTTTTTGGTTAACCTTTTGACAAATATAGGTTTTAACATATTGGAAGCAAATGATGGTGAGGAAGCTTTGGACTTAACCCTTAAACTATTGCCAGATATAATTTTCACCGATATAGTGATGCCGGTGATGGATGGGTTTGAATTTACTCGTAAAATTCGTAAAATAGCCCATTTAAAAAACATGGTAGTAATTGCGGCTTCAGCCAATGTGTTTGAACACCATCAACGGATGAGTTTAGAAGTTGGGTGTAATGAGTTTATTGCTAAACCAATTCGCACTGAAATTTTGTTAGAACTGTTGCAAAAATATTTACCATTGGAGTGGATGCATAATGATGATACATTATCAAACTCTAATTTAGAAGAAATAACTATGCCAGATTCCATTATTGGCCCTTCGTCTGAACAAGCAACAACCCTTTTCAAATTAATTATGGGTGGTAACATTAAAAAAATTATTGAGAATGCGAGTCAAATAGAGCGGCAAGATGCCAAATTATCACCGTTTGCGAAGATAGTGACAAAATTAGCCAAAAATTTTGAAATGTCCAAACTTAAAAAATTTGTCAAACCGTATCTTCAGTGATCATTTTTTATTTTACCATTCACCATTCACAGAAAAATGACGCAACAACAACCCTCTATTATTCTTATTGTTGATGACATTATGGAAAATGTTAATACGCTATTCAATTTTTTGGATAGTCACAACTTTGAAGTGTTAGTGGCACGGGATGGAAAAACCGCACTTGAAATCGTTGAATATGAACGTCCCCATTTAATTTTATTGGATGTTATGATGCCGGGCATAGATGGTTTTGAAACCTGTAAACGATTAAAAGCAAATGCTGAAACCCAAGATATTCCTATCATTTTTATGACAGCTTTGACAGACACTTTGGATAAAGTTAAAGGGCTGCAATTAGGAGCGGTAGATTACATCACCAAGCCGATTCAACAAGAAGAAGTTTTAGCACGAATTAATACCCATCTCACGATACATAATTTGCAACAACAACTCTTGGCGAAAAATACGGAATTGGAAACAAAAAATGCGGAATTGGCCCAAAAAAATGTCGAATTAGAAGCAAAAAATGTTGAGCTAGATGCCTTTTCCCATACCGTAGCCCATGATTTAAAAAATCCGCTTACCCACCTGATTAGCATGTCAGATTTATTGATGGCTGAATTTTCTTCAGATATAAATCCACAAGCTTATCAATGTTTGCAATACATTTTCACATCCAGCAAAAAAATGATTGGTATTATTAATGCTTTGTTATTATTGGCAAGCGTTTCAAAACAAACCGTTACAATGAAACCTTTGGATATGAATAGTATTATTGCCCGAGTGCAACAGCGTTTAACTACTTGGCAAAAACAATATCAAGGTGAAATTATTGTCCCCAAAAAATGGCCGGTGGTTGTAGGTTATGCACCATGGCTGGAGGAGGTTTGGGTAAATTATTTGACTAATGGTTTGAAATATGGTGGACAACCACCACGTTTAGAAATTGGTGCCACCCCAAACCAAAATACGGTTCGTTTTTGGGTACGCGATAATGGTTCAGGTTTAACTCAAGAATCTATGGCTAAATTATTCACTCCATTTACAAGGGTTCATAAAACTGTTGTCGAAGGACATGGATTAGGCTTGTCTATTGTACAACGTATAGTAAAAAGGCTTGGCGGGGAAGTCGGAGTGGAAAGCCAACTTGGAACCGGTAGTGTGTTTTATTTTACGCTCAAGAAGGAAAGCTAACTACAAGGATTGCTTATAATAAAGGATTGGATCTTCACCGAATCCCAAGTTTATTCTCGAACCTTGGCTTCTGAAAAATTTATTTTTCTGAAAATCTATAGATGCCAGAAATCCGATTTTTTGCCAAAAATCGGATTTCTTTTAAGCTTAGGTTTATAGCTAGTTATGCCAGTGCTAAAGATAATCCTTTCTTATAAACAATCCTTGTAGGCACGCTTTAAATCCTTTCTTATAAACAATCCTTGTAGGCACGCTTTAAATCCCTTATTATAAACAATCCTTGTAGTTCACTGCGGCAAATGTCGCAATACCCAATCCATTGTCCTAGAGGTAAGTAATCGTTTTAAGGTAGCGAACAAATAAGTGGGAAAAGTAACATAATAACGTGGTTGTGGACGTTTTGCTTCTAAGGCATGGATGACTTTTTTCAACACTGCCGAAGGTGGTAAAGTAAATGGCACTACAGTCCCTTCTGCCAATAACCGTTGTTCAGTTCTAATATAATGATCACGGTGAACACTATGTTCAACATCAATATACCGTTTGAACATGGTATAACCATTTGCCCGAAACCGACTGGTAATTGGCCCCGGTTCAATCAAAGAAATTGAGATACCAGTGCCAGCCAATTCTAAACGCAAAGTATCCGTCAATCCTTCCAAAGCAAATTTACTGGCGTTATAGGCACCACGATAAGGCCATGCCACCATGCCCAATACGGAACTATTTTGAATAATGCGCCCCTCGCCTTGCCGACGCATAATTGGTATTACCTGACAAGTCAACTCATGGGTTCCAAATAAATTAGTCTCAAATTGTTGACGTAAAGCCTCACGGCTCAAATCTTCCACCGCCCCCGGTTGTCCATAAGCCCCATTGTTGAATAAACCATACAATCGTCCTTTGGTACGTTCCAATACGGTTTGCACAGCTTCATAAATGGATTGGGAATCATTCAAATCTAAGACAAGGCTTTCAAAGCCATCTTTTTGCAAACGGGCAACATCAGAAGGCAGCCGTGCCGTTGCAAATACTGAATAACCTCGATTTTTCAAACCGACTGCAACACAGTATCCTATGCCACTTGAACAGCCAGTAATAAGTACAGTGCGTTTCATCTGTGAATTTTGATAAGGAACGTGCATAAAATAAATTCGACAAGATAAGGGCAACCATACGTGCCCCCACATCAATCGAGGTTTCGTAGGGGTAATCCCTTGTGGTTACCCTAAAGTTGACTATAATAACCAGCAATTTTAATTGTTTGTTGTAAATTGTCGATTGTCGATTGCTAGTTACCATTAGATACTAAAAATTTGACTATGGTCTTATGAAGGTTTAAAATGCGTCATCCTCAGTAAGGGCGATTAGCTCAGGGGTAGAGCACTGCTTTCACACGGCAGGGGTCACTGGTTCAAATCCAGTATCGCCCACCATTTTCATTTTCAGTTCTAATCACTACAAAGCTTAATAACTTCTTTAATAACCCTTCCGATTTCCGCTTTATTTTCATCACCAAGAGCCTTGCTGATTTGTTGGGCTATTGTTTCTCCCTCCTCCATAACATCAAAAACCGTATCAAGTATCCTTAAGCCTTTTGCGCTTAACACCCCACCATTAAAACTTCCATAGTCAAATTTTTGATAACGAATTAAACCCTCCCGTTGTAGAAAACGAATGGTTGCGAAATAGTTATCAATCATTTCATCATCAGTTATCCCCACCAAATCATCGACAACTACGTCGGTTTCTTTAGGAAATTCTTGATAAAGCAATTCAAAAACTAAACTAGCACACTTGTCAAAATCTTCTTTATTTTTATCCATAATTGTTAATTAATTATTGACACCCTTTAAAAGTATTTGATGATTGATGCGCTTAACAAAAATTGAAACGGAATAAGTAATTAACATCTTGTTTTTAAAATATCTCTCTAATTGAATAGAACACGGGCATAGTTATTGCATTCGTATATTCTACAAAGTTAAATGTTAGCTCTAACTGAATTAATCAATTTGGAGAAATTTTATGGCTCATCTATCATCAGAACACTCACCACATTTAGAGTGTGTACTGGATTTTGAGAATCATTTTAAACAGGTGAATAAGGCTTGGCAACATAACTTATCTATTGCGACTGACCATTTATTAACTACAACTTTCACACACTGGATACATCCTGATGATATAGCATCAACCCAAAATTGTTTATCGCAGCTTTATGCCGGAAAATGCGATTGGGTGAAGTTTGAAACTCGCTGGCGTGATACCGTCGAGAATTATCACCAACTATTGTGGGTAGCAACGGTCTCATTGACAGAACACTTGGTTTTTGCGGTAGGACTAGAAATTGTGCCACCGGATCCCTTTTATTCTCAAAAACCTCCACAAAATGATAAAGGTTTCATAGTATGTTATTGATAATGGAGTTTTTAAGAGCGAAACGATTAGAAGTTATTGTGTGAAATAATTAAATTTATAATGACTTCCAATACCTTCGCCAATTTATATAATTTATTTAAAAACAATAGGTTATATAATTGGTGCCGGTATTGGATTTCATAACAATAATTAAATTTGCCATAACAATTTGTTTAGAGGTTTAATTAATGGTTAATTATCAATTAGAAAATTCGCCATATTTGCTCTGTGTGTTGGATTTTCAAGGCAACATTAAACAGGTAAATAGTGCTGCTTGGCAACAATTAGGTGTAATGTCGGAACATTTATTAATTACGACGTTTATGCAGTGGATACACCCGGATGATATTGCACACACCCAAGATTTTTTGTCAAAGCTTTGCAATAGAAAAAGTGAACAAGTAGTATTTGAAACTCGCTGGCGCAATATTAAGGGGGAATATAGTTGGTTTCTCTGGATAGCAACTGCTTCATCGACAAAGCAATTAATTCATGCGGCCGGATTAAGGATTTCTACCCCAAAACTATCTTCCTTTCATTCCAGTTTTCAAAGACACCCTTCTAAAGCCAATTTGAAAAACTTGCAAGCGACGTTATGGGCAACCACGGGTGAAGCAATTTTTATCACGGATACCCAGTTACGCATACTTGACGCTAATCCTGCCAGTACCGATTTTACGGGCTATACGACCTTAGAATTAGTCGGCAAATCACTGTCCGATTTCAACACCGGGCAACAAGATGCCAAGTTTTATCAACAGATAATAAACACGATGAATCAACGAGGACACTGGCAAGGCAATATTTGGCAACGTCATAAGGGTAACGCAATATATAATTGTGAATTAAAATTACGAGCCTATGACAGCAACGAAAGGGTGTTCAATCGTTATGTGGCGGTGTTAAGCCACATAAGTTCCGGCAATTCAACTTTAGACCCATTAACCAATTTACCTAGTCGCCAATTGTTTCACTATAACATGTCCAAAACTCTTGCACAGGCACAACGTCATAAGAAAAATTTTGCAATATTATTGATAAGTGTAGATGATATATTAGTTATCAATGCAAAATATGGTTGTGTAATTGGTGATAAATTTTTGTGTGCGATGGGGCAAAGTTTAAAAGCTTTGGTACGTAACACTGATACCGTGGCGCGTTATAGTGGAAACAAGTTTGGGGTAAATTTAGAAGAGATTGCCAAGCCTCAAGATGTTGCTCTTGTGAGTCAAGTACTCCTATTCAAGTTGACCCAAAAACTTGTACTAAATGAACAAAATGTGCAAGGTTCGATTAGCATAGGAGCTGTGGTGTACCCAAATGATGCTACTGATATTGATGTTCTTCTGGAATTGGCAGAAAAGGCAAGGCAGCGTGCTGAACTTCAAGGCGGGAATCAATGTTTGTTTAATACTTCGTTTTAAAATTTCAATTTACATTTAAAACGTTCGTACTGCAAAATCTTGCAACGTCACTGTTAAACTGCGTTTTGTACCATCTTTGACAAAAGCTATTATGGCTTCACTGGCGACGGCAACTGTCAATAATACTAAATTGCGGGCAAGGGGATAATCACAAATATCATCTTGAGTCGCTGAAGGTACACGATATTCGTCATTCCAGATAATTTCGGCATAGTCACTCGCTAATCCAACATGTAAACAAGGTAAATTGGTAGCACTACAATATTTGCTTACAGCGGAGCGGGCAATGCTGTTATCAAAACCATCAATCACCAGTTGGCTCCCCTTCAATAATTTTTTCACATTATGTGTGGTCAATTTGGTCACACTCGGCTCTATATTAATATTCAGAGCGCGATAAAGGCTGTTAGCTAAAATTGTCGCTTTGTGGGCACCTATATCAGAACGATAAAAAGGTTGGGTAGATAAGTTGCGTTCCTCAACTCGATCACAATCAATGACTTTTAGGGTGGAAAATCCGGCACGAGCTATATTTTCTGCCAGATTGCCGCCGACGGCTCCCCCACCACATAATGTGATTGGAAAGGTGTGCATCCGTGCCATGAGTTCGGCAGAACGATAAAGTCTTTCGTGGAAATAATTTGGCATCTGTATTCTATAAGTACCGGTGCATAAATAAATATAATTAAAACTGCCCTTGTCAGTTTTCGTCCCAAGCTGATGCGAAATGCGGCCCAACTATGCTACAGCGAAGTACTTGGTTTTGTCAATTTTCGTCCCAAGCCCGGACAGTCAAATGTCAAATGGGGCGCATTCCCATTTTCTGGTTCCCACGCGCCGGCGTGGGAACCGATTAAATTACTTGTTAATCAGGTGGATACGCGTGAGCTATAGGAGCCAAACATGAAATCTAACAAAGTAGAATTAAAGGGCCTATATGATTTTATTTTGGATAAGACTGAGAGTAGGATTGAAGTGGCTATTTCTGGTTCCCACGCGCCGGCGTGGGAACCGATTTTGGTAGCAAAAGCGTCCCGTTGCGGCCTGCTTTGCAGTCGCGTTGGGACTGCATTCCCGCTGGCGCGTGGGAACGAGAAAAAAACTTATGTATAACGATGAAGCATTCGCTAGGGTATGAAAGGCATACAAACTCTAAATCTAAGCTCTAAGCGCGGACTCGGGTTTTGAAAATGTTTCGGTTAAGCGAAAATTAAATATGATGGGTGTAACAAAGTTCGACGCGCCCTCGGCTTGCTAGAATTTATTTAATCTACTTGATTCAACTTATGATTGGTATAATAATGGCCACTCAACTTACTCGGATAACATAGCATTGGCCCATTTTGTTTTATTGTACAACATTGAGTAATAAAATAATTTGAGCCTTGGCCCTTGACAGGATTTCTTTAGGGGTGTACCGTGCATTCGCTAGGGTATGAAAGGCATACAAACTCTAAATCTAAGTTCTGAGCGCGGACAAAATTACCCGACGCTGGTTATAAGATGGAGGTGGCAACAAATCCGGGCAAAGACATTGCCAAAGCCCAAGAAATTCTTGATGAACTGGAGTAAACCGTGAAAACGAGACGAGTTGACCTTGCCGAATACCTTGAAACTGACGAAGACATCCGTGAATTTCTAAAAGAGGCTTCTGCTACCTGCACGCCAGAGGAATTCATCCATGCCCTAAATACTGCAGCCCGTGCCAAAGGCATGACCGAAATCGCTAAGCAAGCCGGTGTTACCCGTGCCAATCTTTATAAGTCGCTGTTTGCCGATGACAACCCACGCTTTGAAACCATTAGTAAAATCGTCAATGCTTTTGGGAGTCATTTGGCTGTTAGTCATTAGTTTAAATTCTCTGCAAAGCTGACGACCACTATAGTTATAAGGGAAAATGTGCCTGAATTTCAGGTCAATATCTAGGAAACCCTAGCAAATGTGCTTTATAATAAGTAGTTAGTTCACTCAGGATACTAAGCTTATGAGTTGCGTTCATTGTAATGGCAGTGATTTTTGTCAATATTCAACTATTGAATATGACAAAGAAAAATCACTTGTTTGGAGATGGTGCCCAAAATGTGGTAACGCTATACATTCACGATATTAATCTTGGGTTTTAAATCCGGTTCCAACTTAGTAGGGATACAGCTAGCCTTACTCTTCCTATTTGCGGAGCATGTGGTGGAAAAGGATATTAATTAATCACTCCAATGAATAAGGATTGAAGGGATCAGGCTTGGATTAAATCTGACCCAAACAAAAATACAACAAAATGCCCTAACAAATCAAGGGGTAAAATCAAGGGATCAGAGTAGTTGATTTTGTGTTTAAAAATCTGGCCCAATTTAAATAAATTCAACAAAATGCTCTAACTAAGCCTTGCAACGCAAAAAGCCGCGCGGCTGAAGATGGGTGTTAGGCAATAAAATTTCACGCATATATTTATTAAAGTAATAGCTTTATGGATAATAGATTAAGTATATTTATTAATGATGTTGATGGTCTTGATCAAGGGGTATTCGCTGAAAGATGGCAAGGTCGAGTACATGTGTATTTAAATAAAGTATACGGCATTACAATTGCCTCTGAGTTTCAAGCTGTTGCTAATACTGACAATATATTTAATAACATTGAGAATCAAAAAGGTTACTTGGAAGCTTTATTAGACAAAAATAATACTCCCTCCTTATATAGAGATATAGATCACCTAATAAAAATAATAATAAAAAGTATACCAAAATCATTAATACCTTTACAAAGAAGAAGAAAGAATAGTAAAGCTATAGATTTTAATAATGAATATGACTATCAAGATTTTATTCACTCAATATTAACCCCTTGGATTAGGGATATTCGACCAGAAGAGTATTCACCTAGCCATGCCGGAACAAGTAAACGTGTTGATTTCTTATTAAAAGATCATCAAACATTTATTGAGGTTAAATATGTTAGAGACAAAAGCCACGCTAAAAAACTAGGTGATGAAATCACAATTGATATTCATCATTACCAAAGTCATCCAAAATGTAAATATCTAGTTGTCGCAATTTATGATCCAAATAGATATATGCAGAACCCAAAAGGCTTTGAGGCAGACTTGTCAAAAAAATATACATATGAAGAAAATGAATTAAATGTTAAAATATATGTTAATTGATTAAGGAATGAGCGAGCGTAGGGTGGGTAGGAGCTTCGCTGCAACCCACCATTTCCAAATCAATGTCATCGTTTTTTCTCGTTCCCAACCTCCGGTTTTCTCGTTGCCTTCCTCTTTGCTATGCAAAGAATAATTGGGGTCAAAGTAAAATTAATTGGTAATCCTTTTATTTTCACGTAGTCCCTTATTATTCCAAATATAATAAAAAGCCCTAACTAATCCTCGCAGCTAACCTTTCGGCGGCGGCTTTCGATGAATGTTAGTAGGTCAAGATGAATATGGCCCAATTAATGAGCATTTGAACATGCAAAAGCTAAGTCGTAAGGAGTGTAAAAAATGAATCAAGAAAAATTATTGCAAGATGTTATTTCTTTGCAGCCAGTTGCCCAGCAAGAGGCGGTTGACTTTATTGCATTTTTAAAGTCAAAATGTGACCAATATACCTTTCAAAAAAACACCAATAGTTTATCTGCTATAGAGGATGAACCCTTTATTGGCATGTGGCAAGATCGCTCTGACATGGTTGATAGTAGTGCTTGGGTAAGAAGTTTACGTTAAAAAGAGTGGAGTTAATATGATAATCGTTGATACGGATATTTTGATTGATGCCGGACATAATGTTGAACAAGCTTTGGCTTGTCTTAAACTTTCTAAAAGATAAGAGAAATTTACAAGCTGAAGATGCACCAAACGAAGAAAATCTACAAAAATTGTTTGATACCTTAAATTGGATATTTGCTGAAGCTAGTAGGGTGGGCAACGTTGTTGCCCACCAAATATTGTATCTAATTAAAGGGGCAGAGCACTTGGTTTTGATAGGTTTAATCGTGAATATGGCTCAAATTCAAACACAACAAATAGCCTAACAATGCGCTGAAGCCGTCTCGCGTAAAAACAAACCGTGCGGTTTAGCTTGGTCGTTAGGCCCCAACCAGCCTCCGACGGCACTACAATCAGTAGGTGGAGCCTGCTTAGAAGGCTAAGGAAAACATAAAATACAAGGTTAACATACGTGAAATTTGATTGGGACAACCAAAAAGCTGCTAACAACATAAAGAAGCATAAAATTTCGTTTCAAGAGGCAGCCTCAGTATTAAATGATCCCTTAGCACTTACCTTTGATGATCCGGATCATTCCATTGGTGAATATAGATTGCTGACGTTTGGCACTACAATAACTGGAAAATTGATCATTGTGTCTCATACTGAGATTAATGGTTTAATGAGGATTATTAGTGCCCGTCTTATGGAAAAACATGAGAGAAAGATATATGAAGAAGGTTAAAGATGAAGACGAAATGAGGTCTGAATACAAAAGAGAAGACCTCGGTGCCGGAGTGCGCGGGAAGTACTATGAAGCATACAATGAAGCTCATAATCTTGTACTGCTCAAGCCAGAAGTTGCACAGGCATTCCCGTCAGAAGAAGCCGTAAATGAGGCATTATTGTCATTAATTAAAATAGCTCAAGCATCAACTAGTACAGCACTCCATAAACAACAGCGAGCGTAGGGTGGGTAGAGCGATAGCGAAACCATTCTCCTCAAGAAAGTGAAATAAATAATTAATAATTGGGGTCAGAGTAAAATTAATTGGTAATCCTTTTGTGTTACTCCATCCCTTATTCTTATTTTAAATACAACAAAAAGTCTTTACGAAGCACTGAAGCCAAGGCTCGTAAAGCCCGCACGGCTTAACTTGAACGTTAGACTTTGGATTAAGTAAAATTATGCCTAGTCATTTTTCATCAATTGGAATGCCGGTCAATTCTGAAGAAGAAATGTATGATTTAGCTCAACGGGCTTCTGAAAATGCGATTGAAATACTTTGTCATGATGGTCGTTATTTAAAATGGTCGTCTGATGAAGGTGCAGAACTTTGGTTACAAATTGACAAGAATAATGATTTAATCGGTCTTGCACCATCATTTTCTGGTAGCGCAATTATGAAAGTTGGCATTACCAATCAAATGCAAATGCCAGAAGACACGGCATTTGAAGGTACAATATATGGGTGGGCAAATCCACAAAACAATGACCCAGAAAACGGAGAATACCCATTCGTCTTCGATCTTATAGATAAGGCAATATATGGAAACTTGGATTTACCATTTATTAGTGATGTTTCATTGTCTGCGTTTGCACACGAAATAACTGTTTATACTTCTGAAGATGACTATGATTCTCAGCAAACCGAAGAACTAAAGTTTGCGTCAGAGTCCTTTATTCCTTCAGGTTTGTTTAGCTCTGAAGGTGAAAAACAAACTTATCCGAAACCATATGCAATATTTACTGGTAAGGTGATCGATTGTAGGAAGTTATATAACTCATTAACTAACCGCGAATACAATTGGGCTTTAGTTAAAACTTTAGGTGGTATAATTGATGTTGTCTGTGATCCTGTACTTATTAACAATGCCATCGTTAAAAACGGCATTATTTCTGGATCGTTTTGGCTTAACGGAAAAATAAAAGAGCCTAAAGTAAAATAAGACTCAAATTACTTGATAGCGAAGTTAGAACCTTAACCTGCCTCCAGCGGCACCACATTAAATCAATAAGTTACATGAACTTGCTACAATCGGGGCGACTATGGCGCAGTGGATGGGACAATTCTCGGGACGTACCCATGAGACGAAGGTACAAGACATTGAAGTATCACTTCAAAAGGCTGTGAAAGCACTTGAAGGTACATCTGAAAATGACAGAAAGCGTAAAGCGAAAGCAGTACGACGTCTCTCTGAGCGTTTGCTGCTTTCCCGGCTAAAGATGTTGAGGGCAAGGATTTCTGTTATGACAGAAACTATGCAAAAAGAAGAGCTGTCGAAACGAGTTAACCGACTGAAATTGAAAGAACAGGGATTGATAGAGCAAAGCGTGGAAGGAATCCTGAGAGAATTTCATGCGTTAGATGGTGCTTGTGAATGAGCCCCACCGGTTGCCGAACGCAAATTAAGGGAGCAAAGTACTTAATTTTTATAGGTTTAATCATAAAGCTGGTCCAAATTCAAATACAACAAATTGCCTTTACGAAGTGCTGAAGCCTTTGCTACCGCGCTGCTTAGCTTGGGCGTTATACCTTCCTGACTTAAAAAGATGACTAATCGCATTCAGGAGTTTCTATTTAAAATTCCGGCAAATAAGTGGGAGACAGCGGGTACCTGTTTTGGCATGATAGCCTGCATTGCTATAGGCGCACAGCTTTATCATGAGTGGATAACACCATCAGCTAGTACTTTATCTTGGTTCCACCTTATTGGCTTTGTTATCGTATTTTTATTTTGGTTTTTGTACGGCATTCGTTTTAATCATATCGGAGTGTGGTTCCCAAACGCAGTTGCATTAGTTTTACAGTCTTTCTTGCTCTGGTATGTTCTTTATAAAAGCCTATGAATGCGGTTAGGAGGTTAGATTTTGACTACGATAACATGCTTATTTTCTAAACCGTTGTTTTTATTAAGCCTAACAATGCGCTGAAGCCAAGGCTCGTAAAGCCCACGCGGTTTAGCTTGGTAGTTAGCTACCCAACCCGCTTCAGGCGGTATCACAACACCAGTAAGTTACATAAAATCACAAGAAAGGGTATTTAATATGAACACTACGCATTGTCCAAATTGTCAAAAAGATATTGGTGTTTGGTCTATTTATAAAGCTGGATTACCAAATATGTTGAAGTGTCCCCATTGTAAATCTAAATTAAAATACCAACCGTCTGGTTGGAAAATGGTGATTGTTTCATTAATTATAGCAATACCAATTTTTGCAATTATCATCTATCTAGTGCGTGAACATCTTGCTTTATCCAAGTTTCTTCGATTACTGGTAAGCCTTGGAGCAATACTGGTGGTATGGGCACCGTTTGAGTACTATTTTGCTCGGAAGTTGAGACGAGATCACGAGCTTGTTTTGAAAAAATAAATGGGGTCATAGTACTTGATTTTTATAGGTTTAATCATGAATCTTGCCCAAATTCAAATACAACAAATGCCTAACAATGCGCTGAAGCTGACGCAAAAAGCACCGCGGTGGCGTTAGGAAAACTATGATTCCAGTAGGATACATGGCAAAAAAAATTGCAACAAAACCTAATTGGTTAAAAACTAAACTGGTTGATGATATCTATTCGGTGAGTGGTTGCACTTCTCATGACTTTGCTGATTATATTGATTTATGGAAACATAATGGTTATTGGTTTTTTGATTCACTTGATATCATCCGTGAAGTAGCTAAAGAATATGATATTTCTTTGAAGGATACCAAATTCTTTTATTATGAGGTTTATGAGTTTCAATGTTATGAGGATGATCCAGAATGGGAAACATTTGAGTCAGAGAAGTTTTTTGTAACCAACGTTGAGCCACCAATAGAAAAAGTACTTGAGGGATATGATGTGGTATCATTCTCTTGTGGCAATGCACCTGAATGTTCATACTTATCATGTAATCATATGGCAGAGCAACTTAGTGTTAATAAACATTGTTTGTTATCATCTTTTGAAGAAGCAAAAAGAGCTCTTGATCAAAAGGCATTTGATGGTTGTGAGCCTGGTCCTTGCAGGGTATTCGCAGTTTACTCAATAAAAAATTCCTAACCAGCAGTTGAAGCGGACAGCCGGGTCATTGCGGTTTTCAATCATTATGAGAGTCAAAGGGGCCAAGCTCGAATTTTATGTTATAGTTTTTTAATTGGCAATCAATTGAGCAGAATACTTGATTTTGATAGGTTTAATCATAGGCCCAATTCAAATACAACAAAAAGCGAACGTAGGGTGGGTAGAGCGACTTATGTAACCACCATTCTATATAAAAAGCCCCAAGTCCATGACAAAGGGGCTTTTTTAATGCCGGTTGAATCGGTAACAGAATTAAGTTGTCAATGCGTAAGTCCGGTAAGTAATCTTTGTAGAAACATAGTTTTCACCGTGCCCAATGTGCCCAATCAGTTGTCAATACTTCCTGTTCATGGAGCCATTCTTCAACCGAAGTACTAAAACCCTCGGCACTCAAATAAACCTGACAAATAAACTTCACCGGTTTACCGGTTTGTTGGGTCAACCATTGTTCTACTCTAGAAACATTGGCAACAAACCGTTTTGCCTCTTTCATGGAGGGCCGGTTTTTTTCATCGCGGTTTTTCATCTCAAACACGAAGGCCCAACAACTATCAGCATCTGCGCCTTCTGCTAGTACATCAATTTCTATCTGGTTTGTCCTTTGTAATGGGATATAGTGATTAATCCAAGTTTTGTCGAAGGGACTTTGACTCGCAATGGCTAACATCTGTTCCATTTTTGCGGCATATTGCTTTTTTATGGGGCGAAGCCAATAAGGAACGGAATATTTTTTGCTTGAACAAAAAATATTTACAATATCAATAAATTGTGTTATATTCATCCGGCGGTAAAAAAGGTAAAAAATGGTAAATTGGCGCAGCGTTTGGCGTTTTTTTAATTCCTTATTTCTTTTTGTTAATAATAAAACTAATTAACCAAATTATGCCAGAACTCACATCAGATGACTGTTTGAATGAACCCCAACCAACTGTTTTCCAAAAACTAATTAGCCCTATTATCGAATTTGTGACTAATCAAAGTGATTCATTACCAAAACACCCTAATCAAAAATATGAGTATTGTGATTTTGTTGTGCTCTTAGTTTATTATTTTACATCAAATGCTCAAAGTTTGAAGTTACTCATTAACAGTTTGCTAAATAATGGCTTGTTACCAAAAGAATTAAATCTTCGACAAGTACCATATAGCACCTTTCGTTAAGCTTTTGAACGTTTTTCTCCGCAACTTTTTCAGGCTGTTTTTCAACATCTTTTACAGAATATGCCTTTCAAAAAGATTCCAGAACTAGTGGCTTTGGGTACACTCTATTGTATCGATGGTTCTTTGTTGTAGGTCAATTAGTTCTATGTTGTGGGCTGATTATACTTCTTTACCCTAAGCTGTAAAATTACACTGGGGCGAAGAACTTAATCGCATGATTGCAGTTGATTTTTTGGTTACTGCTGGCAATTATAGTGAGCGAAAGGCACTATTAAAAATGTTAACAAAAGGTGTAACCTACATTGCAGACAGAGGTTATGGTGCCTTCTACCTTTATAATGCGATAGTAAAAGCAGAAGCACACTTTGTCATTAGAATTAAAACAAACCTCTTGCTTGATGTGGAAAAGCCGTTGCTTGTTCAATTGCAAGCGTAAGTACAATACCTATTTAGAGAGGTGACTGATGAACGGATGAATTTCACAAATGACAAACATGATAATGTTTATCGCTTGGTTCGGCTCGGAATCGGCTCGGAACATTTTTATGTGCTAACAGACCGTCAAGATTTAACCACTTTTCAAATTATTATGTTATACGCTTATCGTTGGCAAATTGAGTTAATGTTTCGTTATTTAAAACGGACCATGAACGGAATTCACCTAATTAAAAATACTCAGCAAGGTGTCACCATCCAATTCTATATGATGCTGATTGTAGCTTTACTAGAACTGCGTTTGAAACAAGAGACTCTGGATATAGTATCGGCGAAAAACTCTGAAGCTGATACACAAATTGACCAAACTACAGAAAAATTCGTGTCTTCGATGCCTGAAGAAAACTTAACATCTAGCTGTCAAGAATTCATTGAAATACTTGGGAAAAATGTAAGTAAATATTGGAAAATAGGAATACATTGGATAACAGTCTTGGTAAGCCAATTATCTTCTCCTTTTGATGAAAAAGCCATAGAAGTTCTGGGGACTACCTAAGCAATATTCATTCCATTCTCTATTGGTTTAAATCCTTTGTTATAGGTAATCTTTGTAGTTAGCTTTTTTAAATCTGTTCTTATAAATAATCCCGGTAGTTCCAATCAAATATTTCTCAGCGACTAAAATCTGTCAACTCAATACCGCCGGAAATTTGAGGGGTGTTTCAAATGGTTGTGCAAATCGCACTCTACCAGCTTTGCCAGTGGGGTGCAACATCGCCAATACTAAATTTTCACGCAACCAAATTTGTCGGCTCGTGTATTTGAGCCAACCCGACGTTAGTTTCAAAAATTGTCCAATGACCGAGTGACGACCATACTCCTTTGCAAAAAGGATAGCAAGCGTTTATTTGTTGAAAAAAATTTATCATTAATGATTGGAGGCGCATCACATCTAAAAATCGCATGTCGGAAAACCAAATCAAAAAAGTTGGCAACTTCAATTTTGAGAAGGCTTGTCAATTAACGATATTCTGCATACTGCCTTTCCAACTTTTTGAGACGGGTTTGCAACAAGTCATTGTATTTTACTACAAATTAATTTTCTAAAACTTTTTTTAAATATCTAAAACAATCGCAAAGAACTCTAAGATTACCAATATATCTAATTATGAATTGTGAATTATAAATGAATAATCCGGCTGGTTTTTTCTTGGGA